>ODAJ012101520.1_pt1 | contig 27208 bp, 25 predicted proteins | sample 1539241 | NCBI WGS metagenome assembly ODAJ01 (sample SAMN02144231, study PRJEB22623) | gut metagenome | biome: sheep rumen | host: Ovis aries | place: New Zealand
GCTTGCCAACATGGCCATTTCGCTGATCATGCACAAAAGAATCACTACGACCCTCGCCAAGGCAAAGGCACTTAAGAAATATGTTGAGCCGCTGATTACGCGCTCAAAGGACGACAGCACCAACAGCCGTCGTGTAGTATTCAGCTATCTCCAGAATAAGGAGGCTCTGAAAGAGCTCTTCGGAGTTGTTGCACAGAAGGTCGGTGACCGCCCCGGTGGTTACACCCGCATCATCAAGCTTGGCTTCCGCCAGGGTGATGCTGCTGAGAAGGCTTTCATCGAGCTGGTAGACTTCGACGAGAACATGCTGAAGACCGCTAAGGCTGAGAAGAAGACTCGTCGTTCACGCAAGTCTGCTCCTAAGGCAGAGGCAGCTGCTCCCGCAGTAGAGGAGGCTCCTAAGGCTGAGGAGGCTGTTGCTGAAGAGGCTAAGGCTGAGTAATATTTCGATTGAACTCTATACTGATAGGGGATTTCCTAATAAAATTTCGGGAAATCCCCTATTATTGTTTCTTTTTTCTTCGTATCTTTGCAACGTAAAAAACCGTTTAACGATATAAAGATATGAAGAAGACTATATTTGCATTCTCCTTATTAGCCCTACTGCTTTCCAGTTGTGGAACATATACAGGACAAGGTGCCTTTGTTGGTGCGCAGTTTGGAACGATTTTAGGCTCTGCAGTAGGAGGTCTGTCTGGTGGCTGGCGTGGCAGTGATGCTGGTGCTATCATTGGTATGGCCAGTGGTGCTGCCGTTGGTGCCGCTATTGGTGCTGCCGCCGACCAGCGTGAGGCTGAGCGTTACGAAGACTACCGCCGTGAACGTGCAGCGCGTCATAGTGAGCGTGTGGCACAGCGTAGTGATCGTACTTCCGTTACACCTCCACCCTCTGATGACTCTGGCTATGATAGCAGCAACAGTGGTGACGACCGTGTTGACTTCGGTATCTCAGGACCGAAGGACGAGCAGGCGGCTACTGTTCCTGTTGGACCGATGGAAAAACCGTCAGTCCCTAAGTCTGCCGACAAGACCGTGTCAGTCAGTGACCTCCAGCGCCTTCGCCCTGCCATAGAAGTACGCAATGTCCGTATCGTTGACCAGCGCGAGCAAGGTGCTATTCATGCTGGCGAACAGTGTAAGGTCGTCTTTGAGATTATGAATCGTTCTGACCATACCCTCTATGATGTCCTTCCGATGGTCAACGAGCTGACCGACAATAAGCACCTGCACATCTCACCTAATCTCCATATCGAGAGTATTGCTCCTGGTACTGGTGTACGCTATACTGCCACTATTCTGGCCGATAAACGACTGAAGGACGGCCAGGCCGTCCTTCGAGTAGGTGTTGCTCATCATAACCAAGAGCAAGAAGCGCAGAGTCAGCAATTCAAGCTTGTGACTCGCAGGAAATAACATTATAGTTTTTGTGCCATATCGCTGTTGATAAGCTCCAACAGTTTGTCAACGGCTTCCTCCTCAGGTATGTTCTTCTCGATACATACCTTTTGTTTATAGAGGCTTATCTTGCCACGACCGGCACCCACGTAGCCGTAGTCAGCATCGGCCATCTCCCCGGGACCATTGACGATACAGCCCATGATACCAATCTTCAGACCTGCCAGATGGCTGGTGGCCTTTTTTATCTTGGCGATGGTTTCCTGCAGGTTGTAGAGCGTGCGTCCGCAGCCAGGACAGGAGATATACTCCGTCTTGGTGAACTTGATGCGGGCTGCCTGAAGGATAGCATCGGCCAATGATTGTAGCTTTTGGCTATTAGCTATTTGCTTTTGGCTTGCTAAAGGCTGTCTGCTAACTGCTATCTGCAATTTTGTGGCTTTGCGATCGATGAGTAGGGCGCCTGCTGCCATAGCTGCCTTGAGTTGTAATGTCTCATAGTCAGGAGCATCGATATACATATACAAAGTATCTCCTTCGATATACATGCGCTCTTGGCTCCCCTCCTTTAGGAGGGGTTGGGGGAGGCTTGCCTCTTGACGCAGACGCGTGCATTCGGGTATCAGTTCTACCAGTTTGCGGGCTACAGGAATCTCACATTCCGGCTCCTCAGAGAGTGACACACGGATGGTGTCGCCAATGCCTTCCGTAAGCAAGGCGCCAATACCTACAGCCGACTTGATGCGGCCGTCTTCACCCTCGCCAGCCTCAGTGACGCCCAGATGCAAGGGATAGTGCATATCCTCCTGGTCCATGGTCTTCACCAGCAGCCGTACGGTGGTTACCATGACGACGGTGTTGCTGGCCTTGATGCTGATGACCACGTCGTTGAAGTTCTCACGACGGAAGATGCGCAGGAACTCCATACAACTCTCTACGATGCCCTCTGGTGTGTCGCCATAGCGCGACATGATGCGGTCGGACAAAGAACCGTGGTTGACGCCAATGCGCACGGCAGTGTGGTGCTTCTTACAGATATTGATAAACGGCACCAGCTTCGCCTCAATCTTCTTCAACTCCTCCTGATACTCCTCGTCGGTATATTCCAGGTGCTTGAAGGTACGACCGGGGTCTACATAGTTGCCAGGATTGATGCGTACTTTTTCGCAGTACTGTGCTGCCACATCGGCAGTATGTGCAGTGAAGTGCACGTCAGCCACCAGCGGTTGGTGGTAGCCGTCAGCCTTCAGACGTGCAGAGATGTTCTTCATGTTCTCTGCCTCGCGGGTGCCCTGTGTGGTGAAGCGTACCAGTTCGCCACCAGCATCGATGATGCGCTTGGCCTGTGCCACGCTGGCCTCTGTGTCGTTGGTGTCGGTGGTAGCCATCGACTGGATGCGGATGGGGTTGTCGCCACCAATGGCAATGTTGCCCACATGGGCTACGCTACTAATTCGTCTTGTAGTCATATTTAACCTCTGCCAATTCTTTGTTAGCCTTCTCAATCTTTGCCCTCAGTCCTTGCTTGTAGTCGGCAAGACGCTGTGCGATAGCCTCGTCGCTCAGTGCCAACATCTCAACAGCCAGGATGGCTGCATTCTGTGCACCGTTGACACCTACCGTAGCTACGGGTATTCCCGGTGGCATCTGGATGATAGAGAGCATGGCATCCAGACCGTCAAGCATGCCTTTGATGGGCACACCGATAACAGGTAGGGTGGTGCTGGCAGCAATAACGCCAGGCAGAGCAGCAGCCATGCCTGCAGCAGCGATGATTACTTTCACCCCACGTTCCTTGGCTCCTTTAGCAAAGTCTTCCACTGCATCCGGAGTGCGGTGAGCAGATAGTGCGTTAACCTCAAACGGTACCTGCATCTCATTGAGAAGGTTGCAGGCTTTCTCCATAACGGGCAAGTCAGAAGTGCTGCCCATGATAATACTGACAATTGGTTTCATATCTTATATTTTTTATCGTTGTTACATTATTCATAGGAACAGTATTGCTATGGCAGCACAGACAAAGCCAATCCAGAAGCCACCGACGACCTGTCCCAAGGTGTGCTGGCGCAGTATCATGCGGCTACTGCCTACCAGTCCTGCGATGATAAATACCAGGCAAAGCCACCAGATAGGGTTAAAGCCAAAATATTCTGCAAAGGCGAACAGAGCACCTGCTACGCCACCGATGGCAGCAGTATGGGTAGAAACCTTCCACCATACGTTGATGAGCGCACAGATAATCTGTACCAGTAGTCCTGCTACAACGATGGCTCCCATGAAGTGTGGCATATGCATTCTGTCCATCACATAGACACATGTAAAATAACAGAGAATCGATATAATGTAGGGTATCATGCGCCGTTCGCGATGTCCCAGTTCTATGGGTGTCCATCCTTGATAGCGGCGGTATAGGTGAATCATCACCGTAGGCATCAGGATGGTGAACAGGTATGCCATGGTGAGAACCTGTAGCTTATACCCCCATGGAAAGATGCTCAGGTAGCTGAACGAGAAGAGTGCCACTAGTCCGACAAAGGGCAGGTAGAATGGTGTGAACAGCAGGCTCATGATGCGCGCTGCCAGTATGATTTGTTTATCTTGTTTCATTTCTCTCTCTTAACTCTCAACTTTCTTAACTCTTAACTCTCAACTCTTAACTACTTACGTAGTCGTGCCACCGGTATACCCAACTGCTCACGATATTTAGCCACCGTACGCCGCGCTATGGGATAGCCCTTGGCAGCCAGCAAGTCTTTCAGCACATCGTCGCTGAGTGGCTTGTTCTTGTCTTCTGAGTCTATAATGTCGCGCAGCGCCATCTTGATTTCCCTTGTCGACAGTTCCTCGCCTTCTGCCGTCTTGTACCCGTCGCTGAAGAAGAATCGCAGGGGGAATGTGCCCCAGCGGGTCTGTGCATACTTGGAGTTGGAAACACGCGATATGGTGCTTAGCGCCAGTCCCGTCTTCTCGGCAATATCTTTCAGAATCATGGGACGCAGCGAAGCCTCGTCACCATCTTCAAAGAATCGGTGCTGCCACTGAATGATGGCACGCATAGTAATGGTCAGCGTATGGCGGCGCACGCGGATGGCCTCTATAAAGCCCTGTGCGGCTTCCACCTTTTTCTTCGTATAGAGCAGCGCCTCCTTCATCTGGCGACTCATATTCTCCTTGTTGTTCTGATACTCGTTAAGCGTATCTGTAAACGACTGTGATACGTGCAATTCAGGTACATCACCCATGTTCAGCGAGAATGCCACGGTGCCGTCATCCTGTGTGTCGATGATGAAGTCTGGTGTAATCTGTTGGATGCTGTGCCCTACGACCTCGCCCATCGCTGTTCCTGGTTTGGGGTTCAGCTTGCGCAGTTCTTTGATGAGCGTCTCGCTCTGCAGGTCCGTCAGCTGCAGAACCTGCTGCAGACGGTTCCAGTGCTTCTTGGTGAACAGCTCGAAATAGTCCACCACCGTCCGTCTCATCAATTCGGTTAGGTGTGATGGGTCGCGGCGCTCTATCTGTAGCAGCAGACACTCTTGCAGCGTGCGGGCTCCTATGCCGGCAGGGTCAAAGTCCTGCAGTTTCAGCAGCACCTGTTCTATCTGCTGTTCCGTTACGTCAATGTTATGGTAGATAGCCAGCTCGTCGGCAATGCTGTGCAGTGGTTTACGCAGCAGTCCGTCATCATCCAGCGACCCTATGAGATATTCCATGATATTACGCTCTTCGTCTGTAAGGTCAAAGAGGTTCATCTGCTCTATCAGTTGGTCGTAGAATGACTGCGACTGTCCGTAGACAATATCTTCGCGCTCCTCCTGGTTCGACATGCCACCCTGATAGACGGGCAAGTCTTCGTCGTCGCGCCCCAGTGACTGCAACGCTTCGTCGAGTGCCGTTTGGCGCTCCTCTTGTTCGTAGCTCTCTTCTACGTTGTCAGTGCTGTCAGTATTCTCTGGGGTGTCCAGATATTCCGGTTCGTCCGTTGATGGCTCCAGGGCGGGGTTGTCGTCCATCTCCGCAGTAATGCGCTCCATGAGTTGCGTAATGGGCAACTCAATCAGTTGCGCCTGCAACAGTTGCTGCTGCGTAATGCTCTGCGCCAGTTTCTGTTGCTGCGTCAGACGTTGTTCTTGTATCTGCTCCTGTGCCATAAACGGCTGCAAAGTTACAAATTAATTGTCAATAATCGTTTATCAATTGCCAATTATTTAAAGTACTCTTTCAACTGCTCGGCATACGAGGCCAGTTGGCGGGTGTCCATATTGCCATAGCGCTGCCATATTTGCTGACAATACTGGAGCAGCGGACTGAATGTGTTGTCGCGACGGTTCAGGTATGGGTCGCAGTGCTGGAATACATCCATCACCTCAACAACCAGGGATGCGGGGATGCGCATCAGACGTGCCAGCTGTTGTACTTCCGGTGTCTCCTCAACCATGGTGATGGGTGTCAGTCGGAAATACTCGTCAAGAATCAGTATAAGCATGACTGGTGTCAGTCGGGAGTCTTCATCAAGGGGCCGGAAGTCACGCTCAAAGGTCTCTTCTATCTCCACACCCTCATAGAACCCGCCGGCATTGCCAAAGCCCATCATGTTGCGTAGCAGCTGTACTGCACGTGTAAGCCGCTTGGGGTTGCGACTGTATTCCTCCCAGATGCGCTCAATGCGAGGTGTCTCCAGATTAGCAATCTCGCACATTCTCGCAAAAAGCTGTTGGGGAGCAATGTGTAACTCTATGCTCAACTCCACCATTTGCCGGCTGTACATAGGTTTCATTCCTACAGGCTTGTGCAAGTATAATTGCATCAGAAGTAGCCAGTAGTCATCGTGCCATAACTGATTTTTAGCCATATATTACCTATTTTTTAGTACTTTCGTTGTGCAAATATACAAATTTTTGGTGAATAACGTATGACATTTCATTATTTTTTAGTACATTTGCATCCGATAATCTACTTTTGCTATGAATAAATGGGTGTTGCTGGCTTATGTTTCTCTCTTCACTTCAATACTTTACGCTCAGCCAGCCTACGATGAAATATGCAAGAACCGACTTTTGTCGGTCAGCAATTATATGGCTTATCCTGGACCAGTGCAACATCAGTTGACACCAGCGCCTCGGGGATATAAGCCTTTTTACATCAGTCATTATGGTCGTCACGGTTCCCGTTTTCATTCTAAGCCCAGCATGTATAATGCTCCTTATCTGACTCTTCTCGAGGCTGACAGCCTTGGCAAGCTGACTCCCAAGGGTAAGGAAGTGATGCATCAGTTAGACATCATCCGTTGCGATGCAGAAGACCATTGGGGTGACCTTACTAAGCTGGGTGCCCAGGAGGAGCAAGATATAGCACGTCGCATGTTTGAGCGTTTCCCTGAAGTCTTTAAGGGACATGCCGATGTCGATGCTCGCAGCACTGGTGTCAGCCGTTGCGTATTGTCTATGGAGTACACCTTGATGCAGCTCGTTCGCCTCAATTCTTCGCTGAACATCCGTCATCATGCTTCCCACCGTGATATGTATTACCTCAATCTGCAAGATAAGGAACTTTTCAATCTTCGCAAGGGTAAGGAGTTCATCAGACAATATAAGACTTTTACTTCCCTGCATAATGACAACCGTCATCTCATGAGAACCCTCTTCAATGATAGTGTCTATGTCGCCAAGTGTGTCAATAGCTACGAATTAGCCGAACAACTCCTGCTTGTTGCCGGCATCTTGCCCAATGTGGAATTGGGCAAGCATATATCGCTCTTCGATATCTTTACGGCTGAAGAGGCTTACCGCATTTGGAAGAATACCAATGCCTGGTGGTATCTCGGTTGGGGCAACAATGAGGTTACTGGCGGAAAGATGCCTTTCCTGCAGCGTAACCTGCTCCGCAAGATGATAGAACAGGCTGATAGCTGTATCCAGCTGCCCAAGACCAATGTGCAGTTTCGGTTTGGTCATGAGACTGTTGTACTCCCCTTACTCTGTCTGCTGGATGTCAATGGCTTTGGTCAGCAGGTTGACGACCTGAACCAGTTGGAAGAGAAAGGCTGGATTAATTATCGAGCGTTTCCGATGGGCGCCAATCTGCAGCTCATCTTCTATCGTAAGAGTCGTCGAGACCGCGATCCTATCTTTAAGGTGTTGCTGAATGAGAATGAGGCCACGCTGCCATTACCAACGACCCAGGCTCCTTATTACCGATGGAGTGATTTCCGAAATCATTATCTCAAGAAACTCGATGCTTATGAGAACTGAACAGATACGCCCCTTACTGATTGCTATCCTCCTCTTGCTGGTGGGCACTACGCAGAGCGTGGCACAGTCTGCCTTCTCTCTCGTTGAGCATGACCCGACTTTTGCTGCCGGCAACTATGGCGCCTATTCTGATAGACACCTGCCGCATTTGACGCCAGCACCGAAGGGCTATCAGCCGTTCTATATCAGTCATTACGGTCGCCACGGTTCCCGCTATATGATCGACAAGAAGGGTTATATGGAACCTTATAAAACGTTGCTGAAGGCCGATTCCTTAGAAAAGTTGACCGCATTAGGCAAGATGGCTTTGCGCGAGATACGCCTGAACATTGATGATGCCGATAATCGTTGGGGCGATCTTACGGAACTGGGTAAGCAACAACAGCAGGGCATAGCCCATCGCATGCTTCAGAATTTCCCGGAGGTGTTCGACGATGGTGCCTTTGTCGACATTCGCAGCACCCTTGTCACGCGCAGTGCCCTTGCCATGGGTGCTATCGCACTGCAATTGGTGAAGGAGCGCCCCCAGTTGGAGGTCTCTATGCACAATTCCTATAGCGACTTGTGGTATATGAACCATCAGAACAAGGCATTGCGTGACAAAGCTACAACACGTAGGAGCCAGAAGGCACTCAACGCATTCATCAATAGCCATTGGCGTCACGGTCGGTTGACGACACAATTATTCAATGATACAGCCTATGTCAGTCAGCATGTTGATGTAAAGTGGTTCTACTACTATCTGATAAAGGCTATGCATAACCGTCAGAATACAGAACTCCGTCATCTGCCCAATCCGCTTTTGCATCTGTTTACCACAGAGGATCTGTATCTCTTTTGGCGGGTAGAGAATGTCTGGAACTATATCAATTCGGGTTTCTGTCCGCTGAACGATGCCAAGCAGCCTTATGTGCAACTCGACCTGCTGCGAAAGATTGTCCAGGATGCTGACAGGGTAATCATAAAACGACAGCATGGCGCCTCGTTGCGTGTTGGCCATGAGACTGTTTTGCTGCCTATCGTTTGTCTGATGGGTGTCAATGGCTACGACCTGCGCACCGACGACTTCGATGCACTTGAGACCCATGGCTGGTGGGCTGGCAGGGTCATTCCCATGGCTGGCAATCTGCAAATCGTGTTCTATCACAAGTCAGCCAACGACCGCAATCCTCTCGTCAAGGTGCTCCTTAACGAAAGAGAGGCTACGTTGCCCTTGTCGAGCGACATAGCACCCTATTATCGGTGGAGTGATGTTCGTAGCTTTTTCCTGCGTCGTATTGCGGAAGGCGAATCAGCTCTTGGCTTTAAACGCTAACGCATAGACGCGCATCTGTTTCACCATTGCCAGCAGACCGTTTGAGCGGGTGGGCGAGAGGTGCTCCTTCAGTCCTATCTTTTCGATGAAGTACAGGTCTGCATCCAGTATCTCCTGGGGTGTGTGACCTGACAGCACACGGATGAGCAGGGCCACGATGCCCTTGACTATCAGTGCGTCGCTCTCGGCGGTGAAGCGGATGACGCCATCTTCATAGTCAGCCTGCAGCCACACACGACTCTGGCAACCGTCAATGAGGTTGCTCTCTACCTTGTATTTCTCGTCCAGAGGCTCCTGCTCGTTGCCGAGGTCAATGAGCAGCTGGTACTTGTCCATCCAGTCGTCAAAACCAGAGAACTCGTCAATAATCTCGTCTTGTATCTCGTTAATTGTCGCCATTTTTCTTAACTCTTCACTCTTCACTCTTAACTCTCAACTCTTAACTCTCAACTCTTAACTCTCAACTCTTAACTCTTCACTCTTAACTCTTCACTATCTTAAACAGCTTGTCGCTGGGGCGCACCTTCTCTGGCACCTTGATGCTGACGCGCGTACCCTGTTGGGCTGTCTGCACAGCCTGTACGTCGTCGTGAATCTCGTCAACGGTGACATACAGCGCACCCGTTGTCGGACCCGTGATAAGCATCTTGTCGCCTACACTGAACGTGGCGGCCTCTACGGTAAACTCGGCGACGCCTAACTTCGAGAAGTACTTGACACCCTTGCCGATGTACTGCTTCTTCTCCGTGGCGTTCGAACCGTAGTTCGAGTTCCACTCGCCCAGCGTCTGTCCCTGGTAGTAGCCGTCCCAGAAACCGCGGTTGAAGACCGTTGCAAGGCGCTCGTCCCACTGGTCTTTCTTCTCTTCGGTGAAGGTGCCGTCCAGCACACTCTGTATGGCCTCCTTGTAGCATTGCACCACGGTGAGCACATATTCCGGGCCACGGGCGCGGCCTTCTATCTTAAACACCCTGACCCCCGACTGCATCATCTTGTCGATGAAGCGGATGGTCTTCAGGTCTTTGGGCGACATGATGTACTTGTTGTCTATCTCCAGTTCCGTACCCGTCTCACGGTCGGTGACGATATAGCTGCGGCGGCATATCTGCATGCAGGCACCGCGGTTGGCTGAGCGCCCTGTGTTGTCAAGACTCATATAGCACTTGCCGCTGACCGCCATGCACAACGCACCATGACAGAACATCTCGATGCGTACCAGCTCTCCTGAGGGGCCTGTGATGTGCTGCTCCTCTATCTGGCGGTAGATGTCGGCCACCTGTTCCATCTTCAGCTCGCGGGCCAGCACCACCACGTCGGCAAACTGCGCATAGAACTTCAGCGCCTCGATGTTCGATATGTTCAGCTGGGTAGAGAGGTGTACCTCCATACCCACCTTGCGGCAGTAGGTCATCACGGCAATGTCGCAGGCGATGACGGCCGTAATCTTCGCCTCTACGGCAGCGTCCACTATCTGGTGCATCGTCTCGATGTCCTCACCATAGATAATGGTGTTCACCGTGAGGTAAGTCTTCACGCCTGCCTCGTTGCACGTTGCGGCAATCTCGCGCAGGTCGTCAATGGTGAAGTGGTTGGCCGAGTGAGAGCGCATGTTCAGCTGCTCCACACCGAAATATACCGACCCTGCACCAGCCTTCAGCGCTGCTGCCAGCGAGTCGCGGCTGCCCACAGGAGCCATTATTTCATAGTCTGTTATCTGATTCATGCTGCAAAGGTACGAATAAGCGAGCGAAATGCCAAATTTATTTGAGCATTTCCGAGCGAAAGTGCCTTCGAGCCGTAGGCTCAAAGGTACGATTAAGCGAGGACAATACAAAACAAATTCATTTTTTTTGGTATAAAGACTGTCAGACTGACAAAACGCCCTGAGCATCGGCGTTTGCAGTCATTTTGAAGACTGTCAAGACTGACAAGAGACTGACAAGCCTCACCCCTGCCATCTCCTAAAGGCGAGGGGAGTAGAGTGGGGAAAGAGCTATAGCACGCCGTAGATGGCTTATAAGCAATAAATTCTCTAGAGAATTTGCCGCTTATCAGCTCTCTATGCCAGAAATTCTCTAGAGAATTTTACCCTAATACAGCTAATAATTTCCATCCTTCATCTATCTTACATCATACATCTTACATCATACATCATACATCTTACATCTTACATCATACATCATGCATCATACATCTTACATCATACATCATGCATCATACATCTTACATCATACATCTTACATCATACATCTCCCTTCTCTTGTCAGTCTGTTGTCAGTCTTGACAGTCTTCAAAATGACTGCAAATGCCGATGCTCAGGGCGTTTTGTCAGTCTGACAGTCTCTAACTCAAAAATTCCAGGTTTATTGCAATTTTTCTGGAAAGGGCCAAAAAGCTTAATCGTTGTTTTTTCAATGATTATATGATATTTCTGCATTTTATCTTTGTGTTTACAATTATTATTTGTATCTTTGTCAATCAGAGGAACATGTCAATCAGAGGGACAGTTTGTCCCTTTGATTGCATTGTTTTTGGACACAAGTGGTCTAAGTTATGTAAACGTTTACGGACTATTTTTTCGCCTTTTCGGTACATAATTGAAAATAATGCGTTACTTTTGCAGCAGAAAACAGAATTGATATAAATCAATAAGAGGATATAATACACTATTAAAGAAACTAACTACTAAGATGAAGGCGGATGGGATGCGATGTCCCGTCCGTTTTTTCTTTCCTCTGTTTTGGGAGAATGGAAAATAATTCGTAACTTTGCATCCATGAAGATGAAACGACTATACTTTGTGCTTCTGTTTTCTGTACTCTCTGTGCTAACTTCTCTGGCACAGTACGACTTTCTGACGGCTCATCGTGGCGTTATCGAGGGTGGCTATGACTTCTGGGTATATACCCCTGAGGACTATTATTTCTCGCAGGAGCGGACACCTGTCGTCATCTTCCTGCATGGTGCCAGTCTCTGCGGTCGCGACATCAACCGTTCGCGACGCTATGGTCCGCTGAATGCCATAGCCCGAGGACGAGAGATTCCCGCCTTGGTCATCGTACCCCAGAATCCTGGTGGGGCGTGGAACCCGAAAAAGATATTGGACGTCTTGGACTGGACGCGCCAAAACTATCCGTGCGACTCCACCCGCATCTATGTCTTAGGAATGTCGTTAGGTGGCTATGGCACTATGGACTTTGCCGGCACCTATCCCGAGCGTGTCGCTGCTGCGATGGCATTGTGTGGCGGTTGCAGTCTGAAGGATGTGCAGCCCTTGGGACAACTGCCCCTCTGGATTATTCACGGCACTGCCGACCGTGCCGTACCTGTCAGCAAGTCTAAGCAGGTGGTCAGTGCGTTAGAGGCTGCCGGCAACGACAAGCGGCTGCGCTACGACTGGTGGCGTGGTGCTAATCATGGTGCTCCTGCCCGCATCTTCTATAGCAAGAAAACCTACGAGTGGCTGTTCTCACACAGTCTGTCAGACAAAGGGCGCCCTGTTCGTCGTGACATCACCATCACCCAGGGTGAACTGAAGGGTGTCTATCGTGACATGCCTCGCAACATTCCCAAGCCTGAAGAGATTGAGTGGGACAAGGAGGAATAAAAAATGAGAAACGTACTTTTCTTATTGTTGTTTGCCATCCTGGCAGCTTGTCAGCAGACACCGCAACATACATTTACCAACGAACTGATGCTGCCCATGACACCCGTGAAGGATCAGGGCAAGAGTGAACTCTGTTGGGCCTATGCCATGCTGGCTACCATTGAGACGGAACACCTGGTGCGTGGCGACTCTGTCAACCTCTCTCCTCAGTATCTGGGGCGCATGCTGAAGCGTAAGAACCAGCGCGCCATGTGTCAGACGGCTCTCAACCTGTTGCAGCGTTATGGTGTCGTAGGTTTCGACGTAATGCCCGACGATGCTACTGACGACTTGCCAACACCCAAGAACGTCTTTCTGTTGGGCGCTAAGTACACACCGTTGGAGTTTGCCCACAGCGTCTGCGCCCCTGACGAGTATATCAGTCTGACCTGTTTTCCGGACTCACCTTATTATAAGAAGATTGATGTGCCCATTCCCGACAACTGGGAGCACAACCGCCTGGTGAATGTGCCTCTTGACACACTGCGCAGACATGTCCATCAGGCTCTGAAGCGTCGCCATCCCGTCTGCTTTGAGAGCCGTGGCCACGCTATGGCTATTGTGGGTATGGCTCGCGACGAGAATCGCCATGCCTACTACATCCTCAAGAACTCGTGGGGCACTGACCAGCCTCATGGCGGTCTGGTCTATATGCCCGTTCGTCGCCTTTGGCGCGATGCTGTCGCCATTTACATGACGCGCGATGCCTATGAGGGAAGATAGTATATGATTATTTATTTATGGAAATGATAACAGTAATGATGACATTGTTTGTCATAGTCATCGTAGGATACGGTGCTGGCAAACTGGGATATTTAGGAGGTGACTTCGACAGACAGCTGTCGAGGTTGGTGATTAACTTGACGTGTCCGGCACTTATTCTCTCGTCGGCGATGACAGGCGAATTGCCTGATAGAGAGTACATTCTTCCGCTGCTCCTTATCAGCGTGGCAACCTATGCCGTACTGACGGGTGTGGCCTATGTACTGCCCCGGTTTCTGACGCACAAGAAGAGTGACGAGGGGATCATCGGTTTTGCACTGATGTTCGGTAATGTAGGATTCATGGGCTATCCCGTTGTAGCCTCTATCTTTGGGCATGAGGCTGTTTTCTATGCTGCTGTGCTGAACGTGGTAAACACCTTCGCTGTATTCACCATCGGTACTGTCCTGATTACGGGAAAGGCGGAGGTCGAGGAGAGCCGCTTCCAGAAGAAGGTGCTCTACTCCACACCTATGCTGGCAGCCTATCTGACGATGCTCATCGTTATCTTCCGGATTGACAGCATTCCTGCATGGGTCAGTCAGCCGCTGACGATGATAGGCAATATCACTGTTCCTGCCGCCTTGCTGATTATTGGCTCTTCGATGTCAAACTTGCCGTTGAGGGCGCTGATGGGTAACACCACCGTCTATGCCACAACGCTCTTCCGTCTGGTGCTGCTGCCCATAGGTGTCTATTGGCTGGGCTTACTGTTAGGCTTCTCGCCATTTGTCGTCAACATCAATACGGTGGTCATCGCCATGCCCGTGGCAACCTACGGCACTATTCTCTGCCTGAAATATCAGAAGGACACTACGCTGATAACAGAGGTGACATTCATCACCACATTACTCTCTATGGTGACCATACCCCTGTTGGTGTCTATGTTCTGAGAAAGAAAAACGTGTTTTCCTTTTGCATTTCGCTCACTTATTCGTACCTTTGAACTGCGTTCGAAAGCACTCTCGCTCGGAAATGCTAAAAAAGTTTTGGCATTTCGCTCACTTATTCGTACCTTTGCATGCAATAAGGATTAAATAAGAACGTATGATACAATCAATGACCGGCTACGGTAAGACTGTCGTGGCCTTTGAGGGAAAGAAAATCAATGTGGAAATCAAGTCGCTCAACTCTAAGCAACTTGACCTGTCGACACGTATTGCTCCACTCTATCGTGAGAAGGAAATGGAGATTCGTCAGCTGATAGCTGAGCGCGTCATCAGGGGTAAGGTGGAGTTTAGCATCTGGATAGAGAAGGATGCTGTCGCTGAGGCCGCACAGGTCAACAAGGCGCTGATGGAGAACTACTATCAGCAGTTGACGGGCTTTGCCCAGGAGCACCAGCTGTCAGACACCGACTGGATGTCGCTGCTGGTACGCATGCCCGACGTAATGACAAAGACCGAGGTGGAACTGCTGAGCGACGAGGAGTGGCAGGCCGTAAAGGCTGGTGTACTGGAGGCTGTGCAGCACCTGGTGGACTTCCGTACGCAGGAGGGCGCCGCCCTGGAGAAGAAGTTTGCTGAGAAGATAGACAACATCGAACAGCTGCTGGCTTCGATAGAACCCTACGAGAAGTCGCGTGTGGAGAAGATTCGCAGTCGCATCGTCGACGGACTGAAGCAGATTCCTGAGGCTGAGTACGACAAGAACCGCTTGGAGCAGGAGCTCATCTACTATATCGAGAAGCTGGACATCAGTGAGGAGAAGCAGCGTCTGACCAACCATCTGAAGTACTTCCGTGAGACCATGGCCGATGTCGCTGGTCAGGGCAAGAAGCTCGGCTTCATCGCTCAGGAGATGGGTCGCGAAATCAACACCACGGGCTCAAAGTCTAACCAGGCCGAGATGCAGAACATCGTGGTGAAGATGAAGGACGAGCTGGAGCAGATTAAGGAGCAGGTGCTTAACGCCCTTTAAGTAACCTCCCCCGAGGTTTTCTATATTTCTATGGAAAGAAATTGTGGGAAATTATTCAGTAAGTAACCTCCCCCGAAGTTTCCCATAATTTCTTTCTAAACAAAAAGGACAATATGAAAAAAGGTAAGTTAATTATATTCTCAGCACCCAGCGGTAGTGGAAAGAGCACTATCGTGCAGTGGTTGATGAAGGAGCATCCGGAGTTGAGATTGTACTTTTCGATATCATGTACCTCGCGAGCTCCTCGTGGTACAGAACAGAATGGGGTAGAGTACTTCTTCTTGACACCTGAAGAATTTCGTAATAAGATACAGAACGATGAATTTTTGGAGTACGAAGAGGTCTATCAAGACCGTTTCTACGGCACATTAAAGGCGCAGGTGGAACGTCAGCGTGAGGCTGGGCAGAATGTAGTCTTCGATGTTGACGTGAAAGGTGGCATCAACATCAAGAAGTATTATGGTGAGGAGGCGCTGAGCGTTTTTATTCAGCCTCCTTCAGTAGAAGAGTTGCGTCGCAGACTGGTAGGCCGTGCTACGGATACCCCTGAGGCTATCGAACAGCGTCTGGCTAAGGCGGAGTACGAGATGACCTTTGCTCCGCAGTTCGACTCCATAGTGATTAACGATAATTTGGAAGAAGCAAAAGAAAAGACTTTAGAACTTCTCTCTTCATTCTTAAACCAATGAATCTTTCTCCTCATCAGTCCACTAAGTGCTCCTCCTCTTTGGAGAGGTCGGGAGAGCAGTCTCCCCTCCTTGGGAGGGGACGGGGGAGGTCAATAGGTATCTTCGGCGGATCGTTCAACCCCATCCACATAGGACATGTGGCGCTGGCAAAGGCGGCACTGGAGGCGTGCGGGTTAGATGAGGTGTGGCTGATGGTCAGTCCACAGAATCCGCTGAAGAGGAATATGGCGCTGTTGGATGACCAGTTGCGACTGGAGATGGCGCATAAGGCACTGGAGGGTGTTGAGGGTGTGAAGGCCTCGGACTACGAGATGCACCTGCCCAAGCCCAGCTATACGTGGCATACGCTGCAGGCATTGGCCAAGGACTATCCCGACTATCGCTTCACGCTGCTGATTGGCGGCGACAACTGGGCGCACTTCCAGCGCTGGTACCATTGGGAGGACATCCAGCGCATGTGCGACATCGCAGTCTATCCGCGTGAGGGCTTTGCCGGCACTTTCGATGCACCGCTCGTCAACGTGTCGAGTACAGAGATACGTGAGAAGGTCAAACAGGGACAAAGCATCCACGGACTGGTACCTGAGGCTATAGAACCTTTAGTACGCCAATATTACGGTTAGGCTGTGCTTAGCTGAATCTCTCACGCCCCAGGAGGATTCGCATGCGTCGTGAGAGTGACTTGATGATGAATCCGAAATTTCCATAGCGCAGATTGAGCCATAGCTCTTCCAACGAACGGCCTATCTTGGTGAGCGGGTAGCCCCAACCATTAGCTTTGTACATGCGCTGCCAGTAGCCCACCTCTTCTATGACGTAGCGGGGATGTTTCAGAGGAAAGACTGTGTCGTAGCGTTTCATGGTAAAGAGTTTCTTCAGTCTGCGGGGCATCGTCTTAAATTCAGAATAGTGTGACGAATCGGCAGAGGCCCCAACATTGTTTATCATATTCTTGGAAGGCATAATAGCCATACCGCTGTTGAAGAGCATGGTAGCCCAGAAGACACTCTCAAACTGAGGATTTCCGCTGGCTCGATGATCTTGGCACATCTTGATGAAACTCTTGCGGTAGCCGCGCTGGCGAATCAGTGCGTCTAACTGCTTCATGCTGAAAGCATCGTCCAGGAAGGTGTATTTCTCGTCCCACTGCTTGACGACTCTGCTCCATGAAGCCCAACCCCAGATACTGAAGGCAGAGGTGAAGAAATAGCTATAGGGCATGTCGGGTGTTACCTCGTCAACATTATATCCGGAAACCATCGTGATACGTTCATCATGTTCGTAGCGGTCGAGCATCTCTTTGCAGAAGGGGAAAAACGACTGCGAAGGCACTACGTCGTCCTCAAGTACCATGCACTTGTCTGCCAAGGAGAAAGCCCATTGGTGCGACGTATAACCTGCCACCATGCATCCCAGGTTCTTCTCCTGATAGTTGCGGTGAACCTCGCACTCCCAGTCAATCTGTTCGTCGCTGACAATTTGGCGACAAGCCTCAATACCTGCCATGTCACGTTCGCCACGCGGACCATCCTGAAAGAGAAAGAGTCGGGAGGGGCGTGCCTTGCGTACTTCGTTGAATACCTGCTGGAACGTGTCGCTGCGGGTGAAGAAAAGCAAAAGTACGGCAATGTCTACTCTTGAGGGGTACTTTTCCATAGTCCTATAGATAATCTGTTTTTTGAGATGCAAAAATAATACTTTTTGTTTGAAGTTCCAAATATATTCACTAATTTTGCAGCCATGAGTAAGAATAGTCTGCTATTAGTGCCCTCAGGAGGACTGGCCAACCGGATGCGCGCCATCGTTTCTGCCTATCATCTTTGTCAGACAGTAGACAGTCTGTTACAGGTGGTGTGGTTCCAAGGTTGGGGCATGCATGCTGCCTTTGGCGACCTGTTTGAACCTTTTGATGCACAGGGCTTGACTCTCCGTGAAGCTACGTTGTGGGATTATCTGGTCAACGACCGTCCGCGCCGCCACAACCTATGGCTGCCGTGGCTGCCGCAACAGCTTTATTATAAGCGAGGTGTCATCAACGAATTGCAGGTGGCCCATCTGCGTGATACAGGCTTCGACTTCGAAGCCTGGCTGCGCGGACACCAGCGCTATATGAGTTGTTATGATGAGTTTGGCACAGTGCCTGACAGCTGCTATGCCCAGCTGTTTCGTCCTAACCGCGACGTGTTGGGACTGGTTGAGCAGAGCACGTCGCGCTTCAGCCGTTATACCATCGGTATGCATATTCGCCGTACGGACAATGTAGACTCCATACGCCGTAGTCCGCTGGCGTTGTTTGTGGATGCTGGTCAGCGCGAACTGGCAGCCCATGCAGACCTGACCATATTCCTGGCTACGGACAGCGAGGAGGTGAAGCATGATATGCGTAGTGCTTTTGGCGATAGAGTGGTGACATCTGACCACGAAGCATCGCGTGACAGTGTCGATGGCATTCGTGAGGGACTGGCAGATATGTGGAGCCTGTCGCGTACCCAGCGCATCTACGGGTCGGCAGGCAGCAGTTTCTCTGTCATGGCAGCGAGAGTAGGGGGCACCCCACTGGAGATATTGGAAAGGAGTAAGAAGGTATGAAGATTTCTGTTCTTGTACCCATCTACGGCGTTGCGCAGTATATTGAGACGTGTGCTGTCTCACTGTTTGAACAGTCATTTGATGAGTTGGAGTATATTTTCGTTGATGACTGCTCGCCTGATAACAGCATTGACATTCTGCAAGCTGTGGCCAGCCGCTATCCGCACCGCCAGCAACAGATGCGCATTATTCGCCATGAAAAGAACAGGGGGTTAGGTGCCGCACGTGCCACAGCACTTGCTGCCGCTACGGCTGATTTTGTGATGGTGGCAGACAGTGACGACGTGCTACCTAAGGAAGCTATCAGTACGTTGTGGAAACGTCAGCAAGAGACAAGGGCAGATATCGTTGACGGTGCTTTCTGCTTGTTGCGCCAGTCGAAGACGTCCGATCCTCAGTTGCCCTATCATGGTAGCAAGGAACAAATGTTACAGCTGATGTTGTTGCAGAACACCATTCCCCATCAGTTATGGGGACGTCTGGTGCGGCGCAGTGTATATACAGATAATAATATCAACTCCATAGAGGGCGTTAATATGGCTGAGGATTATGCAGTGACTCCCCGCCTGATATGTTGTGGCTCACGAGCTTACACCGATGAGGTGGTCTATTATTATCGTGTCAACGAACAGAGCACGTTTGCGGAGAATCTGACAAGTAGACATATTACGTCGTATCTGAGGGCTAATGAAACTGTCTGCCGTTTCATCAAGACTCATGATGCAGAATGCAAGTACCAACGAGCGTTGGCTATAGGTATGATAAAGACTTTTTATGCCGCAGCGCTGGTTGGAAAGAGTATAGAGGAGACTGCCACCCTCTGTGACTATCAGCCTGGGGCGCTCGTCAGACTGCTGGCAAGACCATCGTTGCTTCCTCTGCTCAGGTGGGTGTATCTCTTGGAGAAGCGACTGTATATAATGAAGGTCAGCAGGATTTCTTGCTGAAGTACTGGAGACATTCGTCCATGATCTTCACCTTTGCTGCTTTCATAATTGCAAAATAGAGTAAAGCGGCAAGGATAATGCGTGACACCAATAGCAGTGGTAAACAATCAATCCATGCAGTAGCGTAGTAGGTGGCAACCATCACTGCTATGGACGACAGCATGAAAGGCATGGTGTCCAACATGACGTGGATAAAACGAATGCCGATAAGCTGTCTTGCTATCGCCTGCCAAGCCAGAAGCCATACAATGGTGAAGGCTGAATAGGCACATACGATGACCATAATGCCAAAACGATAGAGGGCAAGAACTACAGCCAGTTGTGCTACAATCTGTGCTATGTTACACCACATGTAGAGGTCGGAACGGCGATTGCTGATGGCGAGATTCTGGTAGAGGGTATAGAACGGCATGAAGGCACCACCCAGACAGAGCACCTGCAGCAGGGGAATGGCACCTGCCCACTCGTCCTTTAGCAGGCAGAGTATGAACTCACGGCTTACTAATGCCAGCCCAAAGAGGGCAGGAAAGGAGAGAAATGCCGTGAAACGTAGCATCTTTCTGAATATGCGCACCTCGCGGTCGCGCTCGTCTTCCACAGATACCAATACCGTCTGTGCTACCTGCCCCAGCGTATTCGAAATGGTGCTGCTTCCCATGGTGTTCCACTTGTTGGCTTGTGAATAGTTACCCACGGTGTTGATGTGGAACAGGTGTCCGAAGATGAAGGTCAGCAGGTGTTGACTTAGCGTATTGATGATGTTGGTAAACAGTATCTTCACACTGAAACGGAACATCCCTTTGACGGGACCCATATCGATATGGAATGACGGTCGCCAGTCTGCATAGTAGTAGCGCCCAGCGTTAAGTACGGTGATATAGACAATCTGTTGCCAGGCCAAACTCCAGTAGGCTTTGCCCAGATAGGCCAATGCCAGTCCGACAATTCCTGAGAGCACCAGTGCTACCACACTGCTCACCGCTATCTCACGCTGCATCATGTTTTTCACCATATAGGCATTCTGTGCAATGCCAAATGACGAGATGACAAAGCTCAAGAACACAAAGCGCGACACATCAACGAGTACGGGCTGGTGAAAGAACCATGCTATCAGTGGTGCACAGCAGAACAGAATGGCATAGATGACGATGCTGACCGTGACATTGAACCAGAATACCGAGTTGTAGTCGTTGGCTGTAGGACGCTTCAGATTGATAAGGCCTTGCGTGAAACCGCTTGCCTGCAGGCAGCCTGCTATGGCGGTAAAAATAGTCAGCACGCCAATAATACCGTAGTCACCAGGTAACAGCTTGCGTGCGAGGAAGATGCCAATGACCAGATTCAACAGCTGTGTCAAGCCGCTATTAACAGCACTCCACAGCAGTCCCTGGGCCGTTTTCTCTTTCAATGTCTTTGCCATAGCAAGTGCAAAAGTACGAAGAATATTTTGAACTTAAAAGATTTCTTCGTAATTTTGCACGCAATATGGAGAATAATGTTGTAAAAAAGCCCCGACTGGAATGGCTCGATGCCTTGCGTGGCTTCACAATGATCTTAGTGGTTGCTAACCATGTAGCAGGTATGGGATTTGGTGAGACGTGGAAAGGCTCATCATGTATGCCTTTCCTGGTGCTGTTTCGCATGCCGCTGTTTTTCTTTGTCAGTGGATTTCTGGCATACAAGGCTTCCCAGATATGGAACCTTGGTAATTTTGTCGGACTGCTGTGGAAGAAGATAAAGGTGCAGACTATTCCGACCATTGTCTTCTTCTTTCTGGCCATGGCCATTCTGAAACCCCACTTCTGGCCTGCTGTGGAGGAGGCGCTACAACTACCTACGAAGGGAGGATACTGGTTCACCATCGTGCTGCTATACATGTTTGTAGTGTACTACATCTTCGCCTATTTAGAGAGTAAGCTGAAGTGGAAGTCATGGATACCCATCACGCTACTTTTCCTGGTGTCGCTATGTGTCTATGAGACCTGCTACCTGCCGCGCTATTTCGACTGGGCTGCAGGCCATCGTGGTGCCAAGAGCGAGTTGTACTTCTTCCTGCGTGAGAGCAGTCTGATACAGCTGATGCTCTACTTCCCGTTCTTCCTTTTCGGCAACATTGTCCACCGCTATTGGGACAAGGCACAGAAGGTGATGGACTCGAAATGGTTCTTCCCCATACTCGTTGTCGTCATCGTACTGGCTACGCTTGATGCGCTGAAGTGGCATACACTGCGCATGGCATGGGCTAACCTGCCGCAGACGGTTGCGAAGTTCGGACTGCTGACCATCACCTTTATGTATTTCCGCTATTATCAGCAGTACTTTACCAAGTTTACCATCATGGGCTCCTCGTTGCAGTATATTGGACGCAGAACACTGGATATCTATCTTATCCATTTCCTGTTCATGCCTGACGTACCCCAGATTGGTGAGTATTTCAAGGCGCATAGTTCCAACTTTGTCATCGACCTGATGCTGTCAGTCTTAATGGCACTGGTTATCATCGGGTTCTGCATTATCTTTTCAAACATCCTACGCATCAGTCCTTTCTTTAAGAAGTGGCTGTTTGGACGATAACTTGCCGTCATGAAAGAACTGACACCAGAGGAACAGCCTCGCTGGAACAGCATCATCAATGGTGTGATGCGCCATTTTATAGCCATCTGCAAGGAGCACTCGCTGACGTATTTCTGCTGTGGAGGTACGGCCATTGGTGCTGTGCGCCACCATGGTATGATTCCTTGGGATGACGATGTCGACGTCTTTATGCCTCGTCCAGACTATGACAGGTTTGTGCAGATAGCCAGTCGGCAGTTGCCTGATGGCCTGGAACTGATGACGCCCTATAACAAAGCGGACTACCCTCTGTATTTTGTCAAATTGTGCGATAGTCGTACTACACTCCAGGAAGAGGTGGAGGTACCTTGTGTCTACGGATTATATATTGACATCTTTCCTATTGATGGGGCACCTGACGATATCGAACAGGCACGGGCTATGGAACGCCGCTTTACGAAGACGAAACACAAGTTAGAAGCAATCTCTTCGCATGTGTCCTTTGCAGACTATCTGCACCTGCTCACACAGCCGAAGGAGTGGGGGCGCTTTGCCCGTAAGACATTAGCATTTTTTTGCCGCCAGGCTTATCGCCGTAAGCTCTTAAGAGAGATGGAGGCTATCTGCAGACAGTATGACTACAACTCGTCTACGCTGGTAGCCGTCTATTGTGGCTCGTATGGCCCAAAGGAGGTTTTCCCTAAGGCATGGCTTCAGGAACAGGTAATGTTTGCCTATGAGAATATGGAGGTGGCGCTGCCCTCTGGCTACGACAATTATCTGCGCCAATATTATGGTGACTATATGCAGTTGCCACCCGTAGAGAAGCGCATCAGCCATCATTTGAAGGCTTACTATAATCTCTATGAGCGAGAGAGCGATGAGGCCGTACGCAGAAAAGTCAGAAAGGGTTAGCGCATAGCCTCAATGGTGTGGCGCAGTCCCTCGTCAATCGTAAAGAGAGGGTGCCATCCTAACGATTCCAGTTTCACGGTAGAGAAGATGGCGCGACTGATGGGCGTAGTGTTTCCGCAGTCAGTGATGTCCATTACGACTTTTCTTCCCGCTATGGCTGCCGTTTTCTCTGCTAATTGGCGGATGGTGATGTTTGACTCTTCGTTGGCTATATTGTATGCTTCGCCACGCTTGCCCTTCTCTAATAGTAAAAGAATAGCTGCTGCACAGTCGACGACATATATCCAGGAACGATATTGCTGGCCAAGACTCTTCATGACGATGTCTTCACCGTTCAAGACGTTGCGTATGAACTGTGCATAAACTCGGTTGTCGCTCTCCGTAAAGAAGGGACCATAGGTGTGACAGGGTCGGGCTATAACAATGTCGCTGCCATACTCCTGGCAGTAGGCAGCACAGAGCGTTTCTGCTGCTCGCTTGGAGGAGGGATAACAGGCTCGTGGTGATAGAATGTCTATGTAGCCGCTGGCCGCTTCTGTAAAGATACTGTCGTTGCATTCTCCATAGATCTCACCGGAGGAAACATATACCATGCGCCGCATCTTGTGCTGCAGACCATATTCCACCAAATGGCAGAGGCCCTCGATATTGGAGCGCATAACTTCTACTGGTTGCTGTTGGAAGAAGTTGGGGCTGGCATTGCTTGCAGCATGGATGATATAGTCGAAATCAAGGTCTGTGTCCAACGGTAGGCAGATGTCATGCTGCAGGAAGTGGAAACGGCTGTCGTCGTGATAGACACCGAAGCGTTTCGCTGCGCGCTGGCTGTTACGCCCCAGGGCATAGACGTTGCAGTGACTGTGACGCATCAGCAGGTCTACCAGACAACCTCCAATGAGTCCAGTGGAACCCGTGATAAGGATGTTGCCAGACAGGGTGGGCAACAAGTCAGCCACCCTGGACAGGTCTTGCTGGTAGGTCTTTACTTCAGCCATGCTTCTGCTCTTACGTTCATCAGTGCCTTGAGAATTTCCAGGTCTTCTACTGTCGTTACCTTGATGTTCTTCTCTGAACCGGGGACAATGTGCATCTCTCTGCCACCCAACTCTGCCATCAGTGTGCAGGAGGCTACGCTGTTGGTAATACCTTTTGCTTTTGCCTCTTCATGGGCACCAATGATGTTCTTCAGACGGAAGGTCTGAGGGGTCTGTGTGCGTATCAGTTTGTCGCGGGGTATGCTGGTGGTAGATGAGAAACCATCCTCGCTCTCCAGAATGGCTTCACGGCACTGAATACCTGTAATGGCATAGCCATACTGCTGACAGATGGCTATGTTCGACGAGATGATGTCTTGCGACAGCAGCGGTCGGACGGCGTCATGGATAAGTACAAGGTCGTCGTCCTTGCAGCCAGCCTCTTTCAGTCCATAGATGCCGTTACGGATAGACTCCTGACCGTTTTGTCCTCCGGGGAATATCCATTTCAGCTTGTCTATGCAGAATTGGTTGGCATACGACTGTAGAACGGTTTCCCAACCAGCAAGGCATACCACAGCAATGCCATGTATGTCGGCATGCTGCTGGAAAGCTTTCATAGTATGGATGATGACTGGGCAATTGTCCACATGCATAAACTGTTTGGGAATATCTTGCCCCATGCGGTTTCCTGAACCTCCGGCAATAATCAGTGCGTAGTTCATACTGAATTTAAACTTGAATAGGCTGTCTTGGGGACAGCCTATCCTTGGGTTATTGTGGTTTACTATCTTTTTACTTAGACTCCATCACCTGCTTGGCAATCTCGTTCTCTGGATCAATCAACAGCAACTTCTGGGCATACTGCTTAGCCGTATCCTTGTTGTCTTGGATAACGAAGTAGTAAGAGATGAGGTAGCGGTAGCTCTCTACCAGACGAGCACGGTCGGTAGCGTCCTTGTTCTCCTTGTCACCAATAAGCTGGTCGAGTTTCTCATAGTAAGGCTTGGCAAGACCCTTCTTCTGGTCGGGGTCCATATAGCCATTAACACGTGCACGCATGAAGGTAGCATACTCTGCTGCATCCTCAAATTTGTTCTCCAGGTCCTGATAGGCCTTGTCGGCCATTACGAAGCAAGCAGCCTGCTCCTCGGGAGTGGTCTTCTTGTTGGCATGCTGCAGGTGAAGCTGTGCCAGAGCAGCGATGTCGTTAGCAGAAGCCTTCTCGACGGTGTTCAGATACTCTTCGTAGTTCTTGATGGCATTGGGGTAGTCCTCCTGAGCCTTGTAAGCATCAGAGAGTTGCTTGATAACACCAGCACGCTTTGCCTTGTTGTCCATATCCTCCTGCTGCAGAGCCTTCTGGTACATCTCTACGGCCTTGTCGTGCTGACCAGCACCACTAAGGGCGTTGCCATAGTAGGTGTAGTCGTAGTAAGAGAACTTGGCAGAGTCAGACTTGTTGAACAGAGCGTCAGCATAAGCCAGGGCGTCGTCCCACTTCTTCAGCTCGGTGCTGTTGAAGAAAGCCAGACGGTTGAAGGCGGCGTGACGTGGGTTCTTGGTAAGGCCGAATTTTGCAACGTCAAGTGCTACGTCGTATTTCTGCTTGAAGAAGGCAGTCATAGCGTAGTCGCTGAGGTCGCGGTCTTCCATCTTAGCCTTGTCGGCCTTGTTGTAGGCGCGAAGAGCAGCGTCGAAGTCGTTAGACATGTAGTAGATACGACCTTCGAGTGCATCGACAGCAATGTCGGGGCGCTGTGAGCGCAGTTCCTCCAGTTTGCTGACAGCACCACGGGGACTGATCTTGCGGTATACGTTAGCATACTTGTAGTAAGCCTCGGGCTCCTTGGGGTCTTGATAGATGGCCTGCTCGTACTGGGCAGCGGCACCACCGCCATTGTCGCCTACAGCTTCAATGTCGCCCAACAAGATGTATGCGGGGGCGTATGTGTTCTTCGATGCCTTCAGAGCGTGCTCGGCATAGACCTTAGCGTTGGCAGTGTCCTTGGCAAGATAGAACTCACGTCCGAAAGCCACCAGGTTTTCGGGGTTCTTTTTGTTCTCCTTGTAGTAGGGCTTCATCTGCTTGTCCAGATCTGCGGGTTTACTACTGATAATGTTCTTAACAGCCTGCACGTCGGCTTTGGTGCCGTCCTGGGCAGTGGCGCTTGCGCTATAACCTGCGGTCAGCGCAGCGATGAATAGATATTTAATTGCTTTCATAGTTCTACATTTTTTATTGTTATAGTAGTATTTTTTTTTCTATTTGACGTTTGTAATCAGTAAATGTTTATTTTTTTATTGATTATTCACAAATACGGTCCGTGTATTCATACCCGCTTGTATGGGCAGTAGACCAGACTTCTGAATCAGCAACTGTCCCTTGGGCAGTCGACAGAAGTGTGCGAAATTGGAGGGCAGTCCGCTGCGTGGCTCGTTGAGCAAAGCGTAGATAGTACGGATAAGCGGATAGTTGCCGTTGTATATATAATATTGGTATGGACGCCAGCTGTTGGCTACTGTCGCAGAGTCCATGCGGCTGACTTTCATCACGGTAATATTCTTCTTAAAGGTGACATTCGTAGTATCACGGCTGTCATTAAGCCAGTTGCTTCCAATAATGCCTAAGGAGTTCTTGTGATTCTCTACATAGTCGATAACGGCTGCACTGGTCTTTACTGCTCCGATATTGGGAGCCTTGAATTCTTTTCCCTCTAACAGGGAGTCGACACACCAGCGTACGGTACTTGACAGCGGATTGTCGAAGACAACGTCGATGGTACCTAACTTTGAGGTGGGGTAGAGGTCGCTCCAGTTGACCAATTCACCTTTAAGGATGCGCTTGAAATCCTTGACGGTGATGCAGGTGTCTTGGTTTGCGTTGTTGACGATGATGGCCAATCCGTCGTAAGCGATGGGAATGGTGCGCGGACGGTATGTGCGATCTATCAAGTTCTTGCGCTCCTTTTCCGTAAGGTCACGGGTAGAGAATGCAAGCCAGGTTTCCAACTTCATCAGGCGCTTGATGGCGTCTTGCTCGTTGGTGTATTGTGCCTCTAAGGTGTCCAGTATGTTGTTATACAAGAACACGTCGAGGGCTTCGTTCAGGATTGGACTGAAACTCTCGTCAGCAGTGAAGAAGCGGGCAGCGCGCTGATAGTCCTGCTCTGCTTTAGTATTTTTAGGCTTGTTCCCACATGAGGGGAACAAGCCTAAAATGAGTGTTAATCCAATAAGTATGGATGCAATTTT
>ODAJ012092052.1_pt1 | contig 27099 bp, 37 predicted proteins | sample 1539241 | NCBI WGS metagenome assembly ODAJ01 (sample SAMN02144231, study PRJEB22623) | gut metagenome | biome: sheep rumen | host: Ovis aries | place: New Zealand
ACCGAGCCGGTGTACAACGACGCCATCGGCGGCCCGTTGTCGATGAAAATCGTGAGCAACAAATACCTGCTTCGGCAGGAAGACGAATGAGGTGATTGATGATTGGCTGAACAGAAACTAAACCTGCATCAGAAACTCGCTAAGATCCGAAAGAACGTTGCGGTTCTCCAGAAAAACAAGGAAGCATACGGATATCGTTATGTCAGCGAGGATCAAATTCTCGAAAGAGTAACCGGACTGATGGATCGGTATGGGGTTTCGCTCATACCGACAATCATGCATGATACGCTGAAGGTTGAACCGTACAGCTACTCTGAAACAAAAACACTGAAAACCGGCGGGACATACGAAAAGAAAACGAATGAAATGTTGATTTCTGCCGAGATGCAGTATATATGGCATGATGACGCCTCCGGCGAAGAAATTTGCGTGCCATGGGTTTTGATTGGGCAGCAGGCGGACGCGAGCCAGGCCTTCGGGTCCGGACTTTCTTACTGCAACCGTTATATGCTGCTGAAATTTTTCCAGGTAGCTACCACCGAAGACGATCCGGACAACTGGCGTTCCCGCCAGAAGGAAGCGGCAATGTCCGAAGAGCGTGAGATCGCGAAGGAAATTGTCGCCAAGATACATACCAACGTCACGGCGTACGTGGCGGAACACACCGACCAGCGCGATGCGCTGATCGAAGCGATCAAGTCTGTTGCCGTGGATAAAAACGGCAAATCGACCAATAACTACAATGCGGTGGTGGATCCGGTGGTTGCCGGCAAGCTCTGGCAAACGCTGAATGATAAATTTTTTCATGTGAAAGAGGTGGATGAATGATTCTTCTGTTTCTTGCCGCCATCGTGCTGGTTGGCGGCGTCATCCTCGGCGTCAAACTGAAGGACGATTTTCCGGCTATGGGAGGGTTTGCTCCACTGATCGGAGTAATCCTCGCAGTTGTGCTCGTCGTCCTGAGCTGTGTGTCCTATGTGCCAACCGGCTACACGGGCATTGTGACAACCTTTGGTAAGGTTCATGAAGAGACGCTCGATGCCGGCATCAATTTCCATGCGCCTTGGGACAATGTTATCACGATGGATAACCGCGAACAGCGTACAGCTTTTAATCTGGAAGCGTTTTCCAAGGATATCCAGCAGGTAGGCGTACAGGGCTCAATTAACTATAACATTGACAAGTCCACCGCGATGAACCTCTATAAGGATGTCGGCACGGGGTATGCGGATGTGCTGATTTCTCCGCGTATCCAGGAAGACGTCAAAATCGTGATTGCAAAATATACGGCGGAAAACCTGATTGAAAATCGCCAGTCAGTAGCAGATTCGATCGACGAACTGCTGAGATCCGAACTCGCGCCAAAGGGAATTAACGTGATTTCTCTGGCGATTGAGAATATTGATTTCACGGATGCGTTCGAGAGCGCTGTTGAAGCCAAACAGGTTGCTACACAGGAAAAGCAGAAAGCAAAGACACAGCAGGAGCAGCAGACGATGGAAGCTGAACAGAAGGCGGAACGGGATCGCATTGCTGCTCAGGCGGCTGCCGATGTAGCGAAGATCGAGGCTGACGCGGAAGCGTATGCCGTAAAGGTTCAGGCGGACGCGCAGGCGGAAGCAAACAAGAAAATCAACGCCTCCCTGACGGAGGAACTGATCAATTACAACAAGGTTAATCGCTGGGACGGCAAACTGCCAACTTTCAACGGCGGCGGTCAGACGATCCCGGTCATCGACTTCAATGGAGTCGAATAAATACATAGCAAGGAGCAAATCACATGGGCTTTAGAACTGGTTCATTTGCCACGGTGTGGAGTGTGGAGCCCGGCAGGGGCAACTTTTCAAATGTTCGGCTGACGATCAGCCGCAAGAACAGGGAAACAGATCAGTACGAAGATGAGTTTTCCGGTTTCTGTATGTTCATCGGGGAAGCCCGCGCGAAAGCGGAGCACCTGAAAGAACGCGACCGGATCAAGCTCGGCGACGTCGACGTGACCCGCCGGTATGACAAGGAAAAGAGCAAGGAATACTATACCTTCAAGGTTTTCAGCTTTGAAATGGCTGATAGCGCAAACAGCGGCCGCGCTGCTGCTCAGTCGCGTCCCGATCCGGCTGACGGCTACGCAGCCAGCGACCCGGCTGACACAGAAGGTCTGCCGTTCTGATGAACGACTATTCATTTCTGATCGATCAGATGGTCTGGAGCTATTCCAGGCTCCAGTCATTCCAGAAATGCCCGTACGGTTTCTATGTTCATTATATTCTCGGGGAGGACGAGGACAGCACGTTCCTCGCCTCCTTCGGGTCTTTTGTACATGAAATCCTTGAACTTGTGCTCACCGGATTCCTTGCCAGGAAGGATGCGGCGGCATACTTCATCGAGAATTTCAGGGACAGGGTGCCGGAGTCACCGCCATCCAGAGAGGTTTTCTCGTCTTATTACAAAGGCGCGTACAGCTTTCTCTCGTCCATTCCGAAGTTTGACGGGGAAATCGTCGGCGTGGAAAAAGAGCTTTTCTTTTTCATCCGCGGATTTCAATTCCATGGCTTCGCGGATCTTGTGACCCGTACGGATTCAGGCCTGGTCATCTACGACCATAAGGCAAGGAATCTGAAACCGCCAAGCGGCAGAAAGAAGCCGACAAAGACGGACATAGAGCTCTCTGAGTATTACCGCCAGCTGTACCTCTATGCGGAAGCGATGAACCAGCTTTATGGGGAATACCCTGTCAAGCTGGTTTTCAATTGCTATCGGAGCAGGATAATGATCGAGCAGGCGTTCAGCGCAGACGCACTGCACGAAGCAGAAGACTGGGCGGAGAATCTGATCCTTCAGATCAGATCATGTACAAACTGGAATCCGGATATCGACTTCTTTAAATGCAGAAACCTGTGCGGTCTCGGTGATCGCTGCGATTACCGGGATCTGATGTAGGCGGTGAAATCATGAGAGACAGAAGGCCGGATCCGCTCATTTGCTTTATTTCATACATATGTTTGGGTTTTGCGATGACTTGCGTACTGAAGCATATCGTCGACATCATTGCCAGAGCGCACGGATGGATGTGATGTAATTGGAAGAAGGAACAAGGTCTGCAGACATCAGGAATATTGAGGCGGAAGCCGGGGTCATCGCTTCCCTTCTGATCAATCCTGAGATGTATTTCTTTTCGGAAGATCTGATTCCGAATCATTTCACCGAAGAAACGAATGCGTATCTGTATTTCGCGCTAAAAAATCTCGCCAAAGAGGGCGTGCAGGACGTTGACGCGTTCAACGTAATTAACATGCTGCACGCACGACGCGGAACAGATTATTCAAAAGAAATTCTGACGGTGGAAAATGTCCGGGATGCGATCGAAACGGCCCGAAATATTGCTCGGAAGACAAAAGAAGATTACAGGATATGTGTTGACGCGGTGCTCGACGCGGCGTTCAGGCGCACGACATATCAGAAGCTGTGCGAGTGTCAGCGCCTGTGCTTCAGCGGCTCCGGAGATAACATCGAGCAGAAAATCTATCAGACGCTGGATAGCGTCATGGCGACTTTTTCGACGTCGAAAGACGTCCCGGAATACAAAGATGTCGTCGACAAGTACTGGGATGAGATTCAGGCAAGGCAGTCACCGGAGCAGTGCGGTGCCATTCCGTTTAAGTTCACCCACCTGAACGATTACGTGATGATCGAGCGCGGTGAGCTTGTGATTTTCGGTGCGGAACAGAAAATGGGTAAATCCATGCTGCTGCTGAACTGCGCGGTGGATCTCCTGCGAAGAGGACATAAGGTTTTGTATCTGGACAGCGAGCTGAACAGCCGGCTTTTCACCTGCCGGATGATTTCCCATCTGACAGGAATCCCGTTCCAGCAAATCAGAGGCGGCGGTTACGGAGAGCCGGAAAAAGCACTGATTCGGGAACAGCTGGACTGGCTGAAAACAAGGTCTTTCACGCATCTTTATATGCCGATTTTCGATGCGCAGACGATTTACACGACCGTAAAACGCGTGTTTCATCAGCAGGGCATCGACGTACTGATTATCGACTATTTTAAAGGCGGCGACGATCCTGATGCGTTCGCAACGTATCAGCATCTCGGCGGCCTGGTGGATTTAGTTAAGAACCAGATCTGCGGTGAAATGAACATTGCCGGGATCGGTGCTGCGCAGTCCACCACCGGCGGGGTTCTGGCGGACAGTAAGAAGATCGCCAGAAACGCATCCACAATCATTATGATCCAGAACAAGGAACAAAAGGAAATTGAAGCGGACGGCGAAGAATGCGGCAATAAAAAGCTGATTGTCCGTTTCAACCGCAACGGCCCGCAGATGTCGGACGGCGAATATCTTGACATGGTTTTCGATGGCAACCGAATCATGTATGAGGAAGCGCCGAAACAGCACATCCCGCAGTCGCCGTATTAAGAATTGCCAAAAATGGTTTATATTTCAATCTTATCGTGCAGTTTTTAAACTTCATTTGTCATGAAAACTGTACGTTTTTTATTACAAAAACTTGTTCGTTCAAGTTAAGCAAAGAAGTCGCGGAGGTGTCGCTCATGAAAGAGCTCGGTCATAGGGTTATCGCGGTGGATTTTGACGGCTGCCTGTGCACGGCGAACTGGCCAAATATCGGCCAGCCGAACAGACAGCTGATTAGAATGCTGAAAACCGCGAAATCGCGGGGTAACAAACTCATCCTTTGGACTTGCCGCGAAGGCCAGGCGTTGAGCGATGCAGTCGCGTGGTGCACGCGCCAAGGTCTCCAGTTCGACGCCGTCAATGATAATCTTCCGGAAATGAACGAGCTTTACGGCGTGAACAGCCGTAAGGTTGGAGCGGATATATACATAGATGATAAGGCGATGAACGTTGAGTACACGGCGAAGGAGGCTGCCTTCTGGGATGACGTGTTTGAAAATATTGCCGGAAAAGGTGATACAAAATGAAAGTTGTCTTCCTGGATGTGGACGGGGTTTTGAATTACTCCGGCTGCAAAGAAAAATATAACGGACTTCTCGGTGTGACAGACGAAGGTCTTGACAGGCTCGCCGAGATCGTTTTCTCCTGTTCGCCGCCGGCTGCCATTGTCCTGACATCGTCCTGGAAGGCGTTCTGGGATAACCGACCGATGAAGTCCAAGGGTCTCGATCCGATGGCGCTGTACCTGATTGAGCGCCTGAAATCTCGTGGGCTTCATCTAACAGACAGGACGCAGGAGAAAACCCCGTCCGACCGGGGCATGGGGATCAAAGGATGGCTGCGAAAGGTTTCGGATATTGATGCGTGGGTCGTTCTGGATGACGATGTGTTCCCGGATTACGGGAAGTACGATATCGGGCCGCACCTTGTCAAGACAAGTTTTGACCTCGGTTTGACTGACCAGAGCGTTGAGAAGGCAATTAGGATTTTGCACGGGGAGTGATGCAATGGACGCAGCCGATATCGTTGCTGCCGTGGATATGGAAGAGTACATATCCCAGTACACGGAGTTGAGGGAAAAGGGCGGCGAACTTTGGGGCATATCTCCGTTTAACACAAATGAGCGGACACCGTCCTTCTCTCTCCGTAAGGAGACAGGTCAGTTCTATGATTTCTCTGCCGGTTTCGGCGGCAATCTGGTTGATTTCGTCATGGCGCATGATCATGTGAATGTCGCTCAGGCGATCAACATTCTGAAAAAATACGCTCATATTACGGAAGACGGAGCAGGTCATCCTGTTCAGCGCCTTTCGGTCGTCAGCGTCGCAAAACGCTACAGAAATCAGTCACGTCCGCCTCCGAAGTGTACGGCAAAAATCCTGTCCGACGACTGCATGAGCCGGTACGAATTCAGGCAGGACAAACTGAAGAGCTGGCACGACGAGGGCATCTCATATGAAACCATGTATAAGTACGGGGTCCGATATGACGCATTTGACGACCGGATCGTGTATCCGGTCAGGAATCTGGACGGCAAAATCTTCTGCATTTCCGGCAGAACGTGCGATCCGGACTATAAGGCAAAAGGCATTCGCAAGTATACATATACAACGCAGATCGGTGCTCTGCCGGCGCTATACGGTTTCTGGGAGAACCGAGAATCTATTCTGCAGAAAAAGGAAATGCTGATCTTCGAGGGCTGTAAATCGGTGTTGAAAGCGGCCGACTTTGGATTTTCCAACGGCGTTGCACTCTTAACGTCGCATTTATCGCCGTTCCAGATGGAAGCTTTGATTCGCTTGACAAACTTCCATGGGATTCACTGCCTCTTCGCTCTCGACTCTGATGTCGATATCACAAAGGACAAGAACATCATGCGCCTGAAGAAATACGCCCATGTCGAGTGGATCCGGAACAGGGAAAATCTGCTCGAGGATAAGGAGTCACCGGTGGATCGCGGGAAGGAGGTCTTCGAGCGGCTGTATCACACGAGACAGAAGCTTTCATGAGACGCATAAAGAGATGAAAGGAGGCGAATAATCTGGACGAAAAGAACTACGTTGGAATACATATACACAGTCAGGACAGCCTGCTGGACAGCTGTACGGATTTCAGAGAATATGTTGATATGGCGAAATCGCTTGGTATGAAGGCGATAGCTACCACAGAGCACGGCCTGCATCGCGGATACATCGGCAAGAAGCTGTACTGCGATGAGGTCGGAATGAAGCTGCTGATCGGCGTGGAGGCATACCTGACAGAGCGCCTGGAGCCAAAGGTTCGCGATAATTATCATACGATTCTGATCGCGAAGAATCAGGCAGGTTTACAGGAGTTGCATCAGTTGATCCGCAGGTCGACAGACGAGGACCACTTCTATTATGACAACCGGCTGTCTTTCGATGAGTTCCTGAATATCTCAGACAATATCATCTCAACGAGCGCGTGCCTCGCCTCCCCTCTCAACAGGCTTCCGGATGATCACCCGTATTACATGAGGCTTGCAAACAAGTATACATATCTTGAGGTTCAACCGCATCTGCATCCGGATCAGGTTGCATTCAACCAACGTCTTCTGGCGCTTTCGCAAAAGATCGGCAAGCCGCTGATCGTCGGAACGGACACCCACAGCTCGACGCCGTACAAGGCTGAGTGCCGTCAGATCCTGAACGAAGCGAAGGGAAAATCCTACCCGGATGATGGATTTGATCTGACCTTCAAAACATATGACCAGCTGGTTGATATGTTTGACAGGCAGGGCGCGCTGCCGAGGGAAGTTTTTCTTGAGGCGCTGGAAAACACAAACCGTCTTGCGGACTCTGTGGAGGATATCCAGCTCGACAAAACGATCAAGTATCCGATCCTGTACGGCAGCCGTGAAGAAGACTCAAGGAAGTTTCTCGAAACGATCGACCGGAAGTTCAAGGAGAAGCTGGAGAACGGGATTATTCCCCCGGAGCAGGAGCAGGCGTTCAGGGACGCGATGGCGGAAGAGATCCGCGTGTTCCAGAAGCTCCACATGGATGGATTTATGCTCTCCATGTCCGAGCTGATCTCCTGGTGCAAGGAGAATGACATCGCTGTCGGAACGGCCCGTGGATCCGTTGGCGGTTCCCGCGTGGCGTACGTCACGGATATCATCGACCTGAACCCGGAGCAGTGGCATACGGTGTTTTCGAGATTCGCGAACGAAGACCGTGAGGAGATCGGAGATATCGACATCGACTGTATCGAATCGGATCGACCGAAGATTTTCGAGCATATCATCTCGCGTTTCGGCGCGGACAAAACAGCCCGTGTTGCCTCATACGGCACGATCAAAGAAAAGGGAGTCATCGACGATGTTGGCAGGGCGCTTGCGGGCCGGTACGAAAAGAAGAAGAATCCGAACTGGAACCCGCGCACTAAGCAGTACAGCCCTGACAACCCGTACTCACTCGCAAGAGTCGCGAAGATCAAGGCACAATATGATGCAGATCCGGACAAAGCCAAAAAGGATTACCCGGATCTTTTCTATTTCATGGACGGCCTCCTGAACACCCGCGTCAGCCAGAGCGTCCATCCTGCAGGCATGGTCATCAGCCCGATTTCGCTCAGCGAGAATTACGGCACCTTCCTGAAGGACGGCGAGTGGTGTCTCCTGCTCGATATGGAGGAAGTCCACGACGGATGCGGTCTCGCGAAGTATGATTTCCTGATCCTGAAGACGGTTCAGGTCATCCGTGACACCTGCAGATCACTGGGTATACCATATCCAAAGACGTACCAGATCAACTGGAATGACGAGTCGGTCTGGGCGGATATGCGCAAAAACCTGACGTCCATCTTCCAGTTTGAGAGCGCATTCGCGGCGGATTGCTTCAAAAAGTTCAAAACGGACAGTATCGAGGATATGTCGCTGGTCACAGCCTGTATCCGGCCGTCCGGTTCATCATACAGAGACCAGCTTCTCGCGAGAAAGGTGCACACCAACCCGTCCGAGATCATCGACGAATTGCTGAAAGACAACCTCGGTTGGCTGGTCTATCAGGAGGACACCATCAAGTTCCTCCAGATCATCTGCGGCCTGTCCGGTAGCGAGGCGGACAACATCCGCCGGGCGATCGGACGCAAGCAGAAAGACAGGCTTGACAAAGCAATGCCCTCGATCCTCGAGGGTTATTGCGCAAAGTCGCCGAAGCCGAGAGCGGAAGCGGAGGTAGAGGCAAAGGAATTCCTGCAGGTCATCGAGGACAGCGCAAGCTATCAATTCGGTTACAACCATAGTATAGCCTACTGTCTGCTTGGCTATCTCTGCGGGTACTTCCGCTACTACCACCCCGGCGAATACATCACAGCATTCCTGAACAACGCCGCAAACGACGACGACATCCTGAATGGATCGAACATGGCAAAGATGTACGGTCTCAAAATCACGATGCCGAAGTTTGGCATCTCAGGAAGCTCCTACACCTACGATCCTGAGACGCGATCGATTGCCAAGGGTGTTTCGTCCATCAAGGGTCTCGGCGAGAAGGACGCGGACGAGCTGCTGACCGTCGCGTCCGGGGTATATATACCAGATAACTTCTTCGGAATCCTTGAGGAAGGAACGAATGGTCAGCATAAATACCGCTACTTCGCGGATCTACTGCACGATATCAAGGAGAATACTTCAGTCAACTCCGGCAAAATCGACACGTTGATTCACATCGACTTCTTCGATTCCTTCGGGAATCAGCGGGAGCTCGAGAACATCGTGTACGTCTATGACCGGTTTGCCGACCGGAAAAAGCTGAAAGCCGACGAAGTAGAGGGTTCAAGATATGAAGAAATCATCAAAGCACACAGCACAAATCTGACAAAGTCCGGAAAGCCCGCCGCTCAGTACACCATCGAGGACAGCATGGCGATTATCCGTGATTGCGAAGACAGGATTAAATCCTTGAACCTTCCGGATTTCAGCCTGATTGCAAAGGTGAAGTACTTCGCAGACGTGATGGGCTACTCCGGGTATACCACCGGTCGCGATGAAGACATGAAGAAGCTGTACGTCAAGGAAATCAGGCCGCTGAAAAGGAAATCAGACGGTAAGCAGTTTGGCTACAGTGTGATCACGCAGTCCATCGGATCAGGCAAGGAGGCCAGATTTACACTGTTCAACAGGGAATTCGACCGCATGCCGATTGCAGGTGGCGATATTATTCGGCTGATCGACTGGACAAGGGACAAGGGCATGTACTTTACGCTCAGAGCATATGCGATACTCAGCGAAGGTGACATGTCCGAGGTGAAGGAGTTAGCATGATATACATCACAGGTGACAAGCACGGGCATTTCGAAAGCATCGAGGCTTTCTGCGCCAGCAATCACACGACAAAGGATGACGTGCTGATCGTCCTTGGTGATCTGGGCGTGAATTATTACGGTGGAAGAAGGGACAGAGGCAGGAAGAAGCTCCTGAACAGTCTTCCAATTACGATCTTCGCAATCCGCGGGAACCACGAGCGAAGACCAGAGAGAGACTGGAGCATCAGGACGATGGCGACTGGCAGCGTGATTGGCACTTTCGTCGTCGAGCCGGAGTTCGATTCGATCCTGTACGCGCAGGACGGACATACATACGGCCTGAATACGGCGGACGGCTGGAAGAAGGCGTTCGTGATCGGCGGAGCATACAGCGTAGATAAGTATTACCGTCTCGGCTGCTATGCCGCTGGAAATACGAACATGCTCTGGTTTGAGGATGAGCAGCTTTCCAAGGAGGAGCGAGAAGAGGTTAAAACAAATCTGATCCGTCATCTTGCCATCCAGAAAACAGGTGCGCACACCGCTCCGCATTACATTCTGTCCCATACATGTCCGTTCTCGCAGGAACCGGTGGATATGTTTCTCCCTTCCGTCGACCAGTCGACAGTGGATACATCAACGGAGGAGTTTCTCGACGAGATCAAGCAGATCCTCAAAGAAAAAGAAGTTGATTACAGATGGTTCTGCGGACATTGGCATACAGACCGCGTCGCGGCGGATCATCTTCGTTTCGTGTTTAACGACTTTATCGGACTCTGATGGAGGATATATAGTATGGCGATTTCCCTGACTGAAACATGCGATGTGTGCGAACGGTGCGGATGCGCCAATGACGATTTCTTTACATATACATTCGGCGGCTGCGCCGGATACGGTTCCAAACATGACGGGGAGTATGTACTCCTTCATATCTGCGCCGAGTGTCTTGATAAGATGCTCGACAAACATCCACATAACTTTTCGAGGTGAGAGATACATATGGCAAAACATAAGGCATTGAAAGATGCGATCCGGGAAAAGGCGATTCGCCAGCAGCTTGAGCAGTCTCTGAAGGAGCAATATCAGCGCGGCCTGCTGATTGGCTCAAAGTCGATGCTGAAGGTTATCGCAGAGACCATTGCTGCCGAGGATAAGACGACCGAGGAAAAGCTGGCTTCTGTGATGAAGTTCTGTAACACCCTGCTGGATATTACCAAGTCCACCGAGGTCGGCAGTACGGACGCAAAGGAACGGCTTGAGGAAGTTGTCGGCAAGGAAGAGGAGCAGGATTCCGGCACGATGGAGATACCGCAGCCTGCGGAGGCGTCAGATGAAGTTTGAGCACACGCAGGTCTTTAATATGGAGGGCGCGTTTCGCGGTATGCGCAATCCGCTGAACAGTTGGGATAGGTCAGATAGCGCATGGCATGTTCCGCTTCGGCGGAATGAGGACGATAAACCATTTGAGTTCCAGGATCAAATCGGCGAAAAAGATATGGAGCTTGCCAAAAGACTGATCGCGGGAGGTTCTCCGCACCGGAAGTTCCTCCGCCAGATTCTCGTCAGCGTCGATATCACCGCCCCAGAATATCTATGGTCGCAGTTCGATACGTATAAGGTGGGCACAGTCGCAAACTCGACATCAAAGATGCATAAGCTCGCGACAACGCCGATTACGATGGAGTGTTTCGAGCTGGATGATTATGACCCAACCATCATGAATGTTTCCGGCTGGATTGATCTTCTGGAAGACCTTCGCAAGGCGTATCTCGAGACAAGGGATAAGCGGCTCTGGAAGGAACTCGTCCGCTGGCTGCCGGAGGGGTGGCTCCAGACTCGGACGGTGACGTTCAATTATGAGGTCATCCGTCAGATGTGCTACTGGCGTGAAGGCCACAAGCTGTCTGAATGGAAGAGCTTCATTGACTGGGCACACACCCTCCCCTACGCAGACGAATTGATTTTCTACAACGGTAAAGAAAACTGATAAGGAGTACATCGCCAAATGATGATTGAATCATATGACACTGACACCACGGCGCTGGATGCGGGCTGTTCTGTCGCCGAGCCTGTGCACGATCCGGTAAACAATCCATCCCACTATACATACGGCAATATAGAGTGCATTGATTTCCTTGACTCCTGCGGCTATGGCCTGGACTTTTGCCTCGCCAACGCAATCAAATACCTGACCCGTTGCAAGCACAAAGGCACCATGGTGCAGGATATCCGGAAAGCGATCTGGTATGCAGGCCATGCCGTCGAAAAGTTGGAAGAGGGGGTGTACAAGAGCGATGAAGGTTAACTTTTTTGACAAAACTCATGAGTATGAGTTCTTCGCCGCGATGAACGAGCTGTATCCGTGCGCAAAACTGAGCAAAAACACTGATAACGGCATCATTAGTTACGTTGCCGCAAACGAGACCGATAAGCGCCTCGGATATTTTATCCCGGAAGACGGATACTACCTGATCGTCCGGGAGTAAAGAAGGAGTGATGCGGTATCGCTACTGCGACACGATCACGGAAACCAAGACCCGCGCAGTCTGTGACGGAGGAACCCCCGCAGACACTGGCAGGTCATATTTTTTATGGGCTGGAGCTTGACGAGGAACAGCGGGCGTTTCGTGATGCGATCTACGGCAAGGAATATGACGCCGTGATCTGCGAAGCGAACTCAGGTTCCGGGAAAACAACCATTGCGCTGGCAACCGCGATTATGATGGTGGAGTATGGCATGTACTCCGGCATTATCTATCAGGCCGCGGCCGGCGTATATGAGCAGCGCCAGGGCTTGCTTCCAGGCACGCTGCAGCAGAAATCCCAGCCGCTTTTCGCACCGCTTTACCAGGCGGTTGAGCGGCTTGGATATGATCCGATGCGGCTCATTGCTTCCGAAGACAATATGTCCGCGATCAAGGAAGGTACAGCGATGATCACGGCACAGTCTGATTCGTACATCCGCGGAACCTCCATGGGCGAACGCGATCGTCCTGTTATCGTCATTCTCGACGAAGCGCAGAACTATACGCTGAGTGCCATGAGGACGGCGGTCACCAGAGTGAATGAAGGCGCGAAGCTGATTGTGCTCGGCCAGCAGAAGCAATGTGATCTGAAATACACACAGGACAGCGGCTTTCCGCGCCTGATTGAGGTATTCCGCACAGCGCCGTGGTGCAAAATTTGCACATTGTCTCACAATTACCGAGGCAAAATCTCGGCGCTCGGCGACACACTTTAATCAGCAGGGCACAGCCCTGCGGAAGGGAAAATAATATGCCAGAATTACAAGAACTGTTCGCCCCGGATGTCGTCGGTCTTATCTCGCAGGCGCAGGACAGCGTACTCCCTGACCCCGACTTGTTGAACTACTATGTCTTCGCGAAGGATCGCCGGATCTATCTGGATGAAGAAATTGACAAATCCGTCATGAATATTCAGCAGATGATTATGCGGTGGAACGCCGAAGATATCCGCGACGGCAAAACCAAAGAAACAGCACAGCCAATCTGGCTGTACATTGTGTCTTATGGCGGCGATCTTGATTACATGTGGGTTCTGATTGACGCGATCAAATCATCCATCGCGCCTGTTTTTACTGTCAACCTCGGGGTTGCCGCATCTGCCGCGGCACTGATCTTCGTTTGCGGGGATCAGCGCTTGATGACCGAACACGCGACCGTCGTGATTCATGAGGGGTCAGCGCAGCTTGCCGGCGACGCGATCAAGGTGCAGGATGCCGCGGATACATATAAGCTTCAGCTGAAGCAGATGAAGGAATTTATCCTTGCGCACACGGAGATTCCGAAGACGCAGCTGATGAAGAAACGGTCAAATGACTGGACGCTGAATGCGGAATACTGTCTGAAGAATAAGGTGTGCGACCGGATCATCTCGAGCGTGAGTGAGATCTTGTGATCTGAAGCTGAAGGATATATGAAAACAAGAGCACAGAGACGTAAAGACCGTGCGCATAATATTCGGCGCAGAAAAGAGATGCTTCTTAATGAGTACTGTCGATTTGGTTTGCGGAACATCGACCTGCCGGAAGGCAAGCTTGCCAACGGGCATGAGGTTTCCAAGCGATTGACAGGCGGAAGACCCATAAAGACAAACACAAGAAAATCCCATGCTCGTTACCGGCACAAGGGCGGCTATGGCGCGGCAAACAAGTATACGCCGCATGATCAGCGGCAGCTGCTCAGAGCCGGCGAGGACGATGAGAAGACGGAAAGAGCTGCTGATCAACCGCGGAGGTCAAATATGTATACGATTTATTCAACTGGTTGCCCTCGGTGCAAAGTGCTGAAGGCAAAAATGGAACAAAAGGGTATTGAGTACAATGAATGCCAGGACGTAGACAAGATGCAGGAAATGGGTATCATGTCCGTACCAATGCTTGCCGTTGACGACAGGCTGCTGACATTCGAAGACGCAATCAAGTTTATCAACGAAAGGTAAAAGCAAGACATGGATATCCGACTGAAACTTTCCAAGGACTTTGAACGGTGTTTGGAGGAATTAAAGGATAAATACGGTGAGGATTTCGAGTATCTGAACGGGCTCCACCCGAGCCAGCTGGATTTCTCGGACTTCATCGATAATTTCGTTGACAAGGATACGCTCGCGGATGCGAGCATCGACCCGAACGCCAACGCAAACCATAAGGACATCAGGAGCTTCATGACCGAAAAGGGCAAGGGCGAAGACAAGCTCTTCGGCCTGAACAAAATCTTCATGGAGATCAAGAAGATGTGGGGGTTGAGAACCGCAAAGCAGTGGCTGGAGCAGGAGTTCAGCCGCGGGTTCTACCTGAATGACAGCACGACGGCGAGCTATTTCCCCTATTGCTGGGCGAATGACTTTACGAGACTGGCGACGGAGGGGTTGTTCTTCCTGCCGAATTACAATAACCAGCCTCCGAAGCACCTCACAACTTATTTCGACGACGTGATCGAGTTCGTGTCGTTCCTCTCAAACCGCCAGAGTGGAGCGGTTGGGATGCCGAACGTGCTGATCTGGGCGTGGTACTTCTGGAAAAAGGATGTAGAAGGAAACTACTACATGAAAGATCCGGAGTATTACTTACGGCAGCAATTTCAGAAGTTCATCTTCCGGCTTAACCAGCCATTCCTTCGAATCGATCAGTCCGCCTTCACAAACGTTTCAATCTTCGACCGTCCGTATCTTGAGTCGCTCTTCGGCGGCGTGGAATTCCCGGACGGTACATTCGCCATTGATCATATCGAAGATCTGATCAGTGCACAGAAAGTATTTATGGATGTTGTCGACGAAACAAGAAGCGTGAATATGTTCACCTATCCGGTGCTGACTTATTCCCTTCTCTATCGTGACGGCAAATTCGCCGACGAGGAGTTCGCACGCTGGGCTTCAAAGCACAATATGAAGTGGAGCGACAGCAACTTCTTCGTCAGCGATAACGTTGGCGTCCTCTCCAACTGCTGCCGCCTCCTGAGCGACACCAAGAAGCTCGACGCCTTCATCAACTCCATCGGCGGTACGGCGCTGTCTGTCGGCTCCTGCCGCGTCAGCACGATCAACCTTGTCCGTATCGCGTACGAGTCAAGGAACGAAGACGGGACGTTCAATAAGAGCAAGTACATCCGTCTGCTCCGTCAGCGCGTACTGCTTGACTGCAAGGCGCTTGCAGCTATGCGTCATATTCTCAAGCGGAACACTGAGAAGGGTCTCCTCCCCAACTACCAGGACGGGGCGGTTGAGCTGGACAAGCAGTTCTGCACCATCGGCGGCATCGGTCTGTACGAGGTTATGGATCTGTACGGCCTGATCAATACCGACGAGTTTGGTTGCAAGAGCTACTCAGATGAAGCTGTCGCCTTCGCAACAGAGATCCTCAATACGATGAATGAAGTGAAGGACACGTTCGAATGCGACTTCACCTTCAACATTGAGATGATTCCGGCTGAAAACTGCGCTGGTGTCATTTGTCAGGCCGACAATCTGCTCTTTGAACAGAACAAATACTTCATTTACTCTAACCAGTGGATCCCTCTGATGGAGAAATGCACGATTCAGGAAAAATGCCGTCTCGGCTCCCTGTTCGATAAGAAGTGCGGCGGCGGATGCATCGCTCATATCAATATCGAAAACCGGTTCGCTTCGGAAGAAGCCGCGTGGGACATGCTGAACTATGTCGCCTCCCAGGGCGTGATCTACTTCGCGTTCACTACGAAGATCAGCGTGTGTCAGCATAAGCACGCCTTCATCAGCGAACCGAAGTGCCCTGTCTGCGGCGAGCCGATCGCAGATACATACGCTCGCGTGGTTGGCTTCTACACGCCTACCAGCAGTTATCAGAAGATCCGTAAAGCGGAGTTCAACAAGCGCCGCTGGATGAACGTTCTTTCGAATGATGGAATTATGCAATGAGCAAAATCATGAGTGAATTAGAAATAAACGAAAAACATCTACGTGAACATTGCATTTCCCTTGGCAAAACAAGATACCAGAGATCTGAGGAGACGGGAGTCAGTCCAACAAGGATTGGCTCCCTCCTTCAACAGTATGGAATACATCGAAGCACAGATCTTGGTCAGGATCAAGGAGTGAGTTCATGCCAACCGTAATTACGCCAGAAGGAAAGCGACAAGAGGTTGAAGGATTTATTCATACCATTGCGCTTGCAAATGGCAAGAAATATGCCTTGCAAGCCAGTGTAATAGCCGTCAAGCCTATTGTATGTCCAAAGTGCGGGGGAACCGTTACCCTTCGATATGGCGAAGGAAAATGCGATTTTTGCGGTGTGCAGTACACAAGCAAGTTCGAGCTTGTAGAAAATTCAGCGGTGAAAGGATAGAACCCGATTTCAGAAAGGCTCAATTTATGTTAATTAAAGGGATAACTGATGAAGACTTTATCAATTACAAGTCGCCATCCATGTTTATCGCAACATCAAAATGCACTTTCAAATGCGACAAGGAGTGCGGCAAACCCGTATGTCAGAACAGCCAGCTCGCGAAGCAGAAGTCGATTGATATTGACCGCGCGGATCTTTGCCACCGCTACATGAGCAACAAAATCACAAAGGCCGTCGTCTTCGGCGGGCTGGAGCCGTTCGATCAGTTTGAAGACATATGGTTCATCATCTTATACCTTCGAACAAGCTTCTGCAACGACGATATTGTGATTTACACTGGCTACAACAAGGAAGAAATCATAGATAAAACTGCGATTTTAAGCCAGTACCCAAACATCGTCATCAAGTATGGCAGGTTCATCCCCGATCAACAGCCGCACTTCGACCCCGTCCTCGGCGTGAATCTCGCCAGCGACAATCAGTATGCTGAAAGGATCTCATAATGAAAAAAATCGACTTCAACCACGGCGATATAGTCGAGCTTGAGGAATACAACCTTATCATAAAGATTCCGCGTGAATCCATCAAACTCGAAATTAAGGCCGTTTTCCTCGACGATAATGATGAGCTGACAACGGTCTGTAAAACACTGAAGCTCTGCGATATTCAGGAAGCCCGCAAAGATTTTCTTGAAAACGTCGAAGACGGAGACGACTACGACGCGAGATATGTGATCACCGATGAGGGGCGCAAGTTCCTGGAGTCGCTGAAGAACGCAGCCAATTGCAAGGAAGAATCGGAATGACAAAGTATATAGTATACGCCGAGGATGAAAACAATCCCGGCAAGCGGGCAAAAGTCTGCAAAATCAAGCGCGAATACGAAGCCCTGGACTTTATCGGAGATGTCAAGAACCTGTCAAAATATGGCTGCATGACACTCATCATGGAGACGGACGATGATGGCAGATATGTCTGGGACAATGAAGGAAGCGCATGGATTCGGATGGAGGAGTGAGTGTGTCTGTATACATGAACCCGGATAACGTGATCGATTTTACGACGGACAGTGAGTACTGGATTTACCGCCTGATCAACGACGCGAAGGAACATCCGGGCGAAATCACGATTCTGTCCTTGCCATCGGAAATCGATGCAAATATCCATGTGCTCGTCCCGAATAAGTACCTGGATGTTCGGGAAGAGCAACTTCAATTTATGGAGGAAACGCAGGAATGGAAAACAAACTGAAGATCATTGTACGGTACCATGACGATGGAGAGGGTCAGCCCCTTGAAAAGATCGAGAAAATTGCCGTTGGCGACTGGATTGATCTGCGGGCAGCCAAAGATGTACATCTGCAACCCGGAGACTTCTGCATCATTCCACTGGGCGTATCAATGAAGCTTCCTCAGGGGTATGAGGCGCATATTGCCCCCAGATCTTCCACATTTAAAAAGTGGGGCATTATCCAGACGAACGGCGTCGGGGTCGTCGATAACAGCTACTCCGGCGATGGGGATATCTGGGGCATGCCGGTGTACTCCTTTGGAACGACGACCATCCATAAAAATGACAGAATTTGCCAGTTCCGCATTGTCCAGAAAATGCCACCCGTCGAGTTCGAAGAGGTCGACCACCTGGACGGCCCGGATCGCGGTGGATTCGGCAGCACGGGAGGCGCATAATGACGGAAATCACAGGGCTGGGCTTCGTGGATCGTTCGTCTATTTTCACCGGATACAAGGCGGAGCAAATGCTTTCTCAGATCGACAAGCTCCGCGCAGACGTACAGCGCTGCATCAGAAGCGAGCAGCAATGGCGCGAACAGGCGCATCGCACGAGAGAAGAAGTCGCGCAGGAGATCAAAAATGAGTACGCCGAGGAGAATCAACAACTCCGTGACGAACTGCGTTTCTCTGTAGCATCTCTCTCGTCCGCGCTTGAGCTGGAGCGGTATGAAGATTTCTGTAAAAGGCATCTTGACTGTCGACTGAAGAATAAAAGTACCGGCGGGAAGATACCTTATGTTATCCAATGCGGCACCGGGGTTGGCACAAGCACAAAGGTATACTGCCAGGTCTGCGGTGCATCAGAGGATATCACTGATACGAGCGTGTGGTAATGCGCATGCATAGAAGCTCATTATGGCATGAGGGTAGAACGCATGAATGAGAAAATAATTTGGGATTACCTTCTGAAAAAGGTCAAAAATCCGTACGGAGTTGCCGCGATTATGGGCAACCTGATGGCGGAGAGCAGTCTGAATCCTGCAAACGCGACAGGAAAAAACAAAACAGCCAATTACGTGAACGACGCAGACAACGGCAGGATTGATTTCGTGCATGACGGCGTGGCCTTCGGTCTCGCGCAGTGGTGTTATTCTTCGCGTAAGCAGGTGCTGTATGATATGGCAAAATCACGCGGAGTTTCCGTCGGCGATCTGAATCTGCAGCTGGAGTATCTGGTCTCTGAAATGTCCGAAAGATACAAGTCTGCATGGAATGCCGTTACCGAAGCGACAAACATCCGTGACGCGTCTGACGTTGTGATGCTCCGGTATGAGAAACCGGCAAACACGTCCGAATCCGCCAGGCATAAGCGTGCGGGCTATGGCCAGAAGTATTACGATCAGTTCGCTGTATTGAAGCCAGAACCGACACCCGCATCGGCTTCTGCGCCCGTGCAGCACACCACGTATGTGGTTGCTACGGCGCATGTCAACATCCGCGCTGGAAACAGCAAATCCTACGCGAGAGTCGGCAGCGTGAAGAGCGGCACAAAACTAAAATGGATCGCCTCGTCGAAGGACGGATGGCACGCGGTTCAGTATAATCAAGGCGTGTACTGGATCAGCGGCGAATTCTCCGAGGTTGTAGAACTGTGACTTCTCCTTTTGTACTGAGAAACAGCACGCCGGTATACGACATCCGGCTGTCGATTATCGTACAGCGGAACTACTGTGAAAAGCATCAACTGCCGCATTTCGCGCCTTCAGACGGCGTATGCTTCCACTGCCATAACAATATCTACTGGCCTCACAAGGTCGGCGACGCGGATGACGGTACAGAAATATACTCCGGTATTCCAACATCGAAAGCGGCAAACCAGCTGATCACAGGATGTCCACACTGCTTTTATTCTTTCTGCGAGTAGGAGGAACAATGAGAATTATTCAGACATGTCCAAAGTGCGGCGGTGATCTTCAGGATATCATCAAAACGTCTTATCCTCCGAAGGCCGCGCAGATATGCATGAGCTGCGGATTGGAGGTTACATACGATCCGGAAATTATCGCAGAAAACGTCATCCGCGTTCCGTTCAGACACGCAACTGCCGATCCGTGCGCAGGCTGCCCGAACCATCCGCGTAACGGCGGATCAGGAATCTGCCACTGCACGGTTCCGTTTTTTTCACCCAATTCACCGTGGAAAATTACGTGCTAAAGCAGAAAAAAAGCTCGGTCAGCGTGATGCCAACCGAGCTTTTTCTTTAAAATATTCTCACAACATAACAGATAGGATGTGATATAATGTGAGTGGTCTGAGAAAATCGCACCTTGAAAACAAAATACCGCGAGGCTCCGCCGATCGTGACAGAGGAGGGGCTATCATGGATAAAAATCTTAATCTGCACAAATACATTGCGCTCTGGCTGGAGCTGTTCAAGAAGAACGAGGTCAAGCCAGGAACGCTTGAACGTCTCGTTCAGTCAAATGAATCTCTGGGCAAATATCCGATTGCCGCAGAGAGCATCACAGACGTGACTGCGCTGGATGTTCAGTTTTATATCAACCAGATCACCGAGGACGGATACAGCCTGAGCACGATCAAAAAACAGCTCGAGCTCGTCCGGGCGGCACTGCGTAAGGCTGTGTCGCTGAAGCTGATTCCGGACAATCCCGCCGCGGAGATCAGTATGCCAAGCAAAGAGGTTGTCAAGAAACCGAAGGAAGTTCTGGCGTATGATCAAATAGAGCAAAAAAAACTTCAAGGATACATTGAGACAAACACAGGCAACAACGCTGCGCTGTGTGTCGCCTTCATGATCGAAACCGGCCTGAGAGCTGGTGAGGCCATGGCGCTGACGTGGAGCGACATCGACTTAGAGAAGCATCGTTGCGACATCCACTCGACGGTCGTAAACCCGCACATCCCGTCGAAGGCTTATATTCAGGACTCGCCAAAGACAGACGCAAGCATACGCACTATCCCGCTGAATGTCAGAGCAACGGCGATTCTGAATCTTCTGAAACGAAGGGCAACAAGCCAGTTCGTCTTCGGTGAGGCCGGCAAGGGGCATAACTGTAGCGGGCGGCTGGAGTACCCAACGCTGATTCGAGTGATCAAAAAAATGTGCCGGGAGACCGGTGTCCCCTACCGGGGAGCCCACGTTTTCAGGCACACATTTGCGACGAATTGTTACTATAAAGGAATTGACATAAAAATACTTTCAAAACTGCTGGGACACAGCGACGTAAAGATCACGTATAACACGTACATCAACCTCTACGGAGACGGATTCGATGACATGTACGCTGCGCTCTGCTTGTGATTTTGCATAAATTTCGAATAAAAACAGGATAAAGGTCTTGCGTTTATGCAAAAAATCAAGCGTCGGCTGGAACGCTTGATTCGTAAAGGCTCGAGGTGCCATCCAGATTCGAACTGGAGAATAAAGGTTTTGCAGACCAATTAGCGATTATGCAGCCTCGCGGTATATTTATTCACGTTCTTTTTAGAGCTTGCAACAATTGGAATTTCTGACAAAGTGCTTCAGCTTGAAACATTTTTTCAGAGACTCATTTGCATAAAAATTCAGTCATCAGAAAAACTCACTTGAAGCGTTAATTACTTTCGGCACACGGAAAAAAGGAAGCCCGGTACAATCAGGTATGATCCTGAAAGTATCGGGCTTCTTTTTTTATTCTCAATCGGCCATTTTGCGCCTCGACAGATATTCATGCAGCTTGTTAAGCGCATCTTCCATCTCAGCCGCATTACCGTTGTGTATGCCATGATTTAATACCGCGATCATCGCGTAGCAGAGCACGGAAAATCCCTCGTATATATCCGCCTGTGCCTTGTGCATGCCAGTGATTGCGTACTCATGACTTTCCAGTCTTGCCTTATCGGCCTTCAGCTTATTATCAATCTCTGCGAATCTTGGCTCCAGCTTATCCATGATCTTATCACAAATCTCATCGGCAAAATTGGCCTGCGGGCCTTCTGCCGCTTTTCTTTTACGGTCTTTCCACTTCCAGATAATGTCCGGAATCTTTTCGATACACACGATGATCGCAATAAGTCCGAGCATCGTGTAGCCGAAATTCCAGATCATATCCGGCGTGACCCCCTCAATTGCTTGCATAGATTCCACCTCCCATTTATTGCCCTTATGTTCCTCATCAGTACCTGCCTTTTCCGTCTCCGATGATATCGAGGAATTTAGCCATCATATATCCTGTATGGTTCCCGCTCTTGATGGTTGCCCACTCCTCGCCAGGGGCAATAATGTCGACGGTGGTTCCAAGCGGAACACGTTCCATCAGCGCTCCACGCAGCGAAGGTGCTCTGCGCAAGTTCACAGTCCGGCCAGACTCGGCAACTACAACCGCGCGTGTGCCGGTTCCAGGATCGCCCTGTACCGGATCTTGCGCAGGCGTGACTCCCCCTGCAGCCTTCTCAAGAATGGAAAGCTTCCCATGGAAATTCCACTTGCCAAGTTTCGTGTCGACAGTCATCTTGCTGCTCATATGCGTGATGTTAAGCGGATTCACCTTTGTAACGACCCCTGCGTGATAGTAATCATTCAGGTCGCCGTTATAGTATTTACCGCCCTGACGATATCTGGACGGCAGATCCCAGCCAATCGCCCCTTTGGCTCTCGCCTTCAGGACAACGTCGCCGAGCTCGAGATCGCTGACATCGTTGATCTTTTCCAGCTTCACAAATTCCTTGCGTGCGGCCCAGTTAGATCCGTGTATACCAGTCCATTTCAGACCCATTCTCCTGATCGCGCCGATGATCAGCCCGATGCAGTCGCAGTAACCGTCAGATCCATCTCCGGGTTCCCGTCGTTTCGGATTTAGATTTTTGATAACCTGAACCTTTTCGAGGAACTTGTTCACAACCTCAGCCCATGTCATCCATTGTCACCTCCCTCGTCTTCTTCGAACGTATCGTCGTAAGAATCTTCTTCATCAGGGTTGGCAACAGCATCTGTGCCGAAATTTCCCTTGCTCGCAACGCCTTTTTTCCATGTGAACTTCATCTTCTCAATTCTTTCCATTGCGTACAGTGCTTTCTCGTACGTGCTGTTGCGCGTATACGCGTACACGTTTACAATCATCACAATAGACACAGTGATGCACATATACACAGAAGCGTCAGAAGAATTCGGTTCAACGATCAAAACAACTGCAAGAACTGTCAAATAGAAGAACCAGAATATGGATGACCATTTTGCGAGCTTTTTGCTAAACTGTTCCCTTTGTTCTATTTTTCTGTTTGCCATCGCATATCATCTCCCGACGTTAAAATAAACCTGGCCGTATCCGTACCTGCGGCCAGGTTATTTTTTTTATTCAGTTTCCGCTTATGCGTTATACTCTTCGCCCGTAATTTCGGTAAATTCTTCTTCCGTAATCCACCCTTTGATTACAGCGTTCCTGACTTTCTTGATCGACCAGAATCCGTCGTCATAATACTGCTTGACGAGGTCGAACTTCTTACTCTTCTCATTCATCCTCGTCTTCCTCCAGTTCTTCTTCGTCATCAAGGTCGATGTCCGTCATCATCGCAAGGTAGTCAATCAGAGACTGCTGTTCAGCGATCTTGGCGTAAAGAGCTTCTTTTTCGCGCATATCCTGCGCGGGGTTAAATCGATTTTTCACTCTCGTCCACCATCCTTATTTGTATACAGCGCAGCACGGGGCGTACCTTCTGGCCACAGATGCGTTCGTGTATCCGTCGATGGATCCATTCGGCTTGATGTCCCACGTGATATATGCATAACCGATATTTGCGGTACGAAGTCCAATTTCCTGAGAAGCGGATCCGCCTACGGTGTAAATTTTACGCCCGTCGCACGCATCATTTCCGGGGCTGCTCATCCCAGTTGCTTCTACCCAGTCCTGCCACGGAGTCCCCTCGGAAATACTGTAAGCATTACCGTATACCTCGTCTACGCTCGGAACAAAGAACCTGTCACAGACCTCGTCTGTCTCGCTGGAGGAAATGATATATTTCACCTTAAGCGGTTTGGCCATCGACAGAATCTGTTCTGAACATCCGTGCATAAACCCGGGGATCGTAGCCGCCTGATCGGGAGCTGCATCCCCGATATGAGAAGGCTCAAACCATGCTCCGGCAGCACCGTCGCTGTTCAGCCATTTTCTGACCGCGCTTTCGCCATAATTGGAATAGCCTCTGCGGATTACAGACCCGTCCTGACTTCTGATCGCGTTCTTATACACGCCGTCATACGTCGTCGGAAGCATATCGCCAACGTTCACTGTCAGAAGCCTGTACGTTGACCCGGAGAGTCCATAATAATACACGCCAGCAAGCGCTCTCGGCTCTTCTGTCAGATCAACTTCAACCCTCTCCGGCGCGTCAAACGGAATAGTTGTAGGAGTCGCGTGGTGCCACTCAAGAATAACCGCATCATGCAGTTCACCGTTCGCATCAGCGACGCTGAGTACATCTTTCAGATCCCAGATGATCGGATATTCCACGCCGTTCTCGGTGTAAACATCGTCAAACTGCAGACCAACATGAGCTTTCATGCTTGACGCGCTTCCGCCGTCCACGATAATCTGGAGTTCCCTCAGAGTATTAGGAACTTTAATCGCTTCATATGTGAATACGGCGGTGCTGTCATTCGTCGCGGCTCCATCGATCTTATCAGGAGTCGGATTATGATAGCCTTCCCACTTACCAGACTGCTCGATCACGTAATGCATTCCACGCGGGACGCGGAACGTTACCGGCTGACCAAGATACTCGGCCTCGTTGATCACATCGCCCGTATCACCATTTTTGATCGTGACACTAATTCCGCCGGAAGGCACGCCACCATTATCTGACGTAATGCTGACCGTGATATTGACATAGCGGAAGTAGTCCGCATATTTGTCTGTCGCGACCCATTCGCCGTCTTCCACGGCAAGAACTTTGTTATTGTCCTCGACAGTCACATCAGGCAGTTGAGTCGGAAGATTTGCCCACTCTGCACCAGTCTCAGTTCTGTACAGAACCTGACCGGCAGTTCCTTCATTCTCGTAGGCATCTGCCTTATGCGTAAGCTTATCATTCGTTTCTTCGTCGATGGCCTGATGCAGATCTTCAAGCAGTTCTTCCGTGGCACTCTTCGTATGGTAGTTCTCCGCGACATTTTCCAGCACGGATACCCCTAAATCGTGAAGTGCGTCATCCACCTCGGATTTATAATAAAACTGATCGGCGAAGTCGCTGCGGATCGCTTCTTCCGCGCTCTTTGCCCTCTCAATCTCATCATAAATCATATCCATTTCGTCCATACAGAAGCGGTACACCTTGTCCTCTTCCTGCACCATGACGCTCATCGTCAGTTTGTCGATGTCGTACACCACGGAATGAACGGTCTGCATCGTCTTCCCGTCTCTATGTCTGTTCGCAAACTGATCGCGGGAATACTCAACAGCCGCGGCATAATCTTCATGCGCGGAATGAATGGTCAGATCGCCGTACCCGAGTTCTGACCAGTCTCCGTTGTAATCGGAATACCAGAAGTCAGCTTTGCTCGTGTCGTACACGCCGGTGTAGCGGACACTCTTCAGGGCTTCGAACAGATCTGACTCGCTGTTGATCTGGTCATAGACTTCTGACAGCAGAGAATGCCTCTCAATGCCGTTTGCATGTTCCTCCAGCGTGTCAATCGTGCCATCCCAGCCGATTTTTCGGAAATTTGTCAGAATTTGATCTTCTTCCAATTCGCACAATTTTGAGACCCCGTTCAAATCCGAGAAAAAAGTACCAGTTTTATCCGAAATCAGTAGATAAAAACCAGATTTTATCTGATCGTTCTTCGGGAACCAGAACGACTGGTTCTGCAGCAGCTCAATCGCTTCCTCTGCGGTGTTCGCATGATCGAGCAGATACCTGACCGCAAACAGCGCACACATCCCGGAATCGTCAGACAGGCTGTCGGTATCCGCGTCCGGCATGTGATGGAGCGATACCGCAAGGCCATTGGCGTTCACGCCGTCCACAAGGAACAGCGGCATCACGTCATACGCCGCCTCCGTCAGTTCGTTTTCCTCTGTGCTGTCAACCATGTCCACGGTCAGCAGACCCGGAACGGCGGCAATGCCAAGCACGCTGTTGACGCCTTTTCGTGCCGGCGTCCTGACGACAAACTCGGCGGTGTTATCATAACGGTCGTCGTAGTTATGCCCAAACAGCGTTCCCTTGACCAGGGAAGCACAGGAGGAAGATGCCTCGTCGGGATAATACTTCCTGACGAACACCTCTCCGCGCTCATAGCTGTACTCCTTAATGTCAGCTTTGTACAGGTAAGGAGCTACCTTGTCAATGTACAGAGACGGGGCGTCGCCGCTTTTTCCGGCCGGGCCGCGCATGCCGTCTTCGTCAAATTCGAGTTCAGAAACATACAGATTATCGAGTTTCTGCATCGCCGACCACCCCCAATATCTTAAATTCTGTCGGAGGGATCAGTGTATACTTCTGTCCATCCGCGTAGCGAAGCATAATATCGTAGAAATACACTACGTCGTTCAAGAGATTTGTGTCGTCGGACGTAAATTCAATATTAAACTTTCCATCGAAAATGTAATATCGCTTCTGCCAGACCACACTGTCATCATTGTAATCACGCTTCAATGTTACTACCGCAAGCGTTCCGTCTTCCGGTGCCCTTGACGGATATCGAAACCTGCATGGGACGACCCGTGAATCGCCGCGGCTAACGGATATTTTGTGATCCTTCATGATATTAAACACTTGCTACCCCTCCCTTCTGTGTTGTTTTGATTGTTCGATGAGTATGCGCGAAATCGGGATAGCCAGACAAAACAAAGCGCTCACTTCCGTGGTAATATAATAATGTACCCGGAGGTATTCCGGGTCACATATCACAAAAGGAGTGACTGTACATGGCGGGCTCATCTGAGAGTTTTCGTAACGAATTGGTGTCCAAACTGATCGCAGAATTACCGCAGGATCAGGTCGGCAAGATTACCTCACTGCTTGATGCGACATTGTCGGATTACGACGTGACGCGAAAGCCGGTGTCTATCATTCAGATCGGCGGCATCCCGGAGGTTGTCAAAATCTTCATCGCAAGCAAGGCCGTCGCAAATGCGAGTGCAGGCACGCTTCACCTTTACAAACTCCGGCTGGTTGACTTCTTTTCGATGTGCAAAAAGCCGTTTCAAGATGTCACAGCAAACGACATCAGGCTGTATCTGTATTACTACAAGGAGTCGCGTTCCGCCTCGAATTCTTATCTCGACAATATCAGGCGCATCCTGAACTCGTTCTTTTCATGGCTTGTCAGGAATGAATACATAC
>ODAJ012188941.1_pt1 | contig 27089 bp, 22 predicted proteins | sample 1539241 | NCBI WGS metagenome assembly ODAJ01 (sample SAMN02144231, study PRJEB22623) | gut metagenome | biome: sheep rumen | host: Ovis aries | place: New Zealand
ATTTTCGTCACCGACTCGATGAGCGAGGTGATGCCCGCCGAGAGCACGATGACAGCTATGATGATGGCGCTGAAATATTCTATTCGTCCGTGGCCGAAGGGATGCTTGCGGTCGGCAGGACGCTGCGACAGCTTGGTGCCCACGATGGTGATGACGCTCGAGAGCGCATCGCTCAGGTTGTTGACGGCATCCATCACGATGGCCACACTGTTGGCCAGCGCTCCCACTGCGACTTTGAACGCTGCCAGCAGCATGTTGGCTACGATGCCTACAATGCTTGTGCGGATGATTTGTGTACTGCGTTTCATGTCCTTTTGGTCGATGTTGTGCTTTTGCTTGTTTCAAAACAACTTGCAAAAGTAATGATTAATCTTGACCGCAACAAGAAAACGGGTGAAAAAGTGGCGGCAACATGTTTCTCTTTCCCTGCGCCTCAGGCATAGGAGTGCATGCCGCCCAAGAAGTAGTTCACGCCGAAATAGGTCATGAGCACGGCCAGGAAAGCTGCGCCCAAATAGGCGTGCAGCACGGCGGGGCGACGGAATGCGGGCAGGCTCTGTCGGTGGAGCGGCACGGCGTAAATCATGAGCGTGATGAGGGCCCACACCTCCTTGGGGTCCCAGCTCCAGTAGCGTCCCCAGCTGACGTTGGCCCAAACGGCTCCCAGAAAGATGCCCGCCGCCAGCAAGAACACCGCAGGGTAGAGCAGCAGCAGCGAGAGGTGGCCGAGCGACTCCAGCGTGGCGGCGTTGGCCGTGGGGTCTTTGCGTGTGAGGGTGATGGCGAGTGCGAACAGGCTGTTGACCATCATGAAAGCCAGCAGCGCGTAGCTCATCATGATGATGCTGACGTGGCTGCTGAGCAGGGGCGACGAGAGCACGGGCATGAGCGGCGTGATTTGCGGATTGTTCTCGCCCAGCCATGCCACGAGCATGGCGAAGCCCGAGAGCAGGAATCCGAAGGGCAGCACATGAGGCATGCGCCGCCCGATGACCAGGGCTGTCAGCATGATGGCCAAGGCGAGGAACTGCATGGTTTCGTTGCCGTTGGCCAGCGGGATGCGGCCGCCCACGTACCAGCGCAGCAGGTAGCCGAACAGGTAGAATGCGAATGCCGCCATCAGCAACCATCGCATGGGGGCGAAGCGCACGGTGCGACGCCGGGCGGTGAGCCACACCAGCAGCCCAAACGTGAGGAAACCCAGCGTCAGGTTGACCATGAACAGCACCTTGCTGAAGGGAATGCGGTTGTAGAGCAGTTCGGCACTGACGCGCCGCTCGCTCAGTGGAGCCACGTCGGCGGGGCGGGGCTTGATGAGCGTGCCGTTGGTGAGCATCAGTATGAGTCCCACCTTCTCGTCCAGTTCGCGCACGGCCTTTTGCGAAACTTGCGGATTGGCGTTTTCCGACGCTTGCGGCTCAGCGTTTTGCGGTGCCTGCATGGGGTCGCCCTGCGGGCCGATGAATCGGTAGAGCTTGTACTCTTGGCCGTCGAACAGTTGGGCCAAGGAAGCATATTTCCCCTCGATGCCCAACAGCTGGCGCAGCTGCGCATCCTTTATCTTTATCATTTTCTCATTCTTCCACACCTCGGGTTTGGCCAGCCAGCCATAGACCACCTGCTCTGCGCGAAGCCCCTTGTAACTGGGACGCCCATAAACCTTGGCGGCGAAGTCGCGCGCCAGCGTGTTCAGCGGAGCCACGCGGTCGTTGTAGATGACTTGCATGCGGGCGGCACGTTCGGCCTTCTCGTTGCTGATGGTGCTTATCGAGCGGGCTTGGAGAGTGGAGAGCGGTGAGTGCGGCAGTGCGGTGGGGGCGAGCATCACGAGCAGGCAAAGCCCGCGGCGAAGCGCCGGCGAGCGCAACAGGCTGCGAAACTGCTCGCCGCGCGCCAACAGCGTCCACAGCATGGCCAATGCCAGCAGTGCATAGCCGAAATAGGTGATGGTGGTGCCCCAAGGGTCGTAGTTGACGGCAAGGATGGTTCCCTGCCGGTCGGCATCGAACGACGACTGGTAGAAGCGGTATCCCTGCAATTGCAGGATGTGGTTCATCGAGATGGTGGCCGTGTGGTGGCCGTCCTGGTCGTAGCTCACTTGGCTCACGAAGTCGGCGGGGGCTTGCGTTCCCGGATAGTAGGCTATGCTGAACGAGTCGAGGCGCAGGGCGAAGGGCAGCAATTGCATCTGCCGTTCCTTCGGGTTGTAGAACATGTTCTCTGCCGTGCCTGTGCGTATGTGCATCTGTCCCTCCTTGCTCGTGAAAAACGATGTGGCCGCACCGCCCAGAATGACGATGAAGGCCACATGGATGAGAAATACGGGCAGCCGCTGCCACAATCGCCGGCGAACCAGATAGGCGGCCGATGCCAAAACAAGAACACCCCATAGCAGACAAAACCACCAGGAGTGGTAGATGTGGTCTGAGGCGTAGGCGTTGCCTTTGGCTTGCTCGACAAAGGTGGCTGCACCCAGCAGCAGAACGATGGCAGCGTAAAGTATGCAAACTAGTTTCTTCATTGTGTCCGTTGGTTATGGGTAAGCCCCCACCAAACCTCCCCCCGTAGGGGAGGCTTTCTGTGTGCTGGGCCATTCCCGAGCAAGCTCGCCTACCCGTAGCCTTTCCCCCTACGGGGGGGATGAGAGGGGGGCTTGAGGGAGCTTGGCTTTAGAATGCGGGGAACTGCGGGTTATCGACTTGCTTGATGGCCATGCACTCCATTTCGATGAGCCATCCGGGACGGCAGACGGGGGCATGCACAATGACGTAGGGTTTGTCGGCGAACCGTTCCTTGTAGAGTTCGCTCACCACCTGATAGTCGGCGGTGTCGCGCAGATAGACCACCATCTCGCTCACGTCGTCGTAGCTGCACTCGGCCTCGTTGAGCAGAGCTTCTACATTCTCCCACATGCGTTGGGTCTGGCGGCGTATGTCGCCGGGATACATCACTTCGCCCTTGTTGTTGATGCTGGCCGTACCCGAGATGAACACGTGGCGGCGGTCGCCATAATCCACGCGAGTACCGCGCTCGAAACTCACGCCGTAGTCGCTGGTGCGGTTCAGGTGGGATTGAGCGTAGAGATAGGTGATTTGCTCCTGGCTGATGCCGTCGATGGCATAGTTGTCCATCTGTGCGAGCACATTGATGTCGGCCTGTCGGCCTCCGATGCCTGTGCTGGCTATGAAGTGGGTGTGGACGGTGAGGTCTTGGGTGAAGAACACATTGTTGCGGGCGCGCACCACGCCACCGTAGTTCAGATCGACATCGTTGACGAAGAACCACGTGCGGATGCAGTTCTCCGACAGCTTGCATCCCTCTTCGAGCAGCTGCATGACATACTCGTTGAGCAGCAGGCGCGTCTGATATTCGGTGTTGGCGGCCAGATTGTGCGCACTGCCGTTCCAGAGGTGGCGGAACTGGCCGTGGGCCGTCTCGTAGAGTCCGCTTTTCGAGATGCGGGTGTGAACGCCCGTCATCATATACACCCAGAGGGCTATCTTCGTGCCGTCGAGCGGCGCCTGCTGGATGACCGACTTGGCGCACTCGGACGCATCGGCCACGAGCACCGCGTCCTGTTGGTTGGCCGCGTCGCTCAGAAAATAGCGCTTGAAGACGGCCTCCGCACCTTGCAGATGGTTTTCGCGCAGCTGGGCGTAGGCGTCGAGAATGGCTTCCAGCTGTTCGTTGAAGGTGAGGTGCTGGTCGGTGATGCGTATCATTACCTGATACTCTTTCACCTCGGTTCCATTGTCAAAAAGCGTTGTTTTTGCAAAAGCGTGGTCGAAGCGTATGGTTTGTTGTCTGTTCATATGGGTCTTAATGGGTCTAATGGGTCAAAATGGGTCTTAATGGGCCGGATGGGTCTAATGCGAATGGGCGATGTCGAAAAGCCGAATGTCAATTATTTTGCCCCGTTGTTTATCCAGCTGTCGATGAGTTGCAGCATGTCGGCCGATGTCACCTCCGAGGCGTGGTTGTAGTGCCAAGATTCTGTCAGGTCGCTGCACAGTGCTTGGTGGAGCACACTGGCTGAGGCATTGCCGGGCTGCACAATCAGGCTGCCCGGCACTTTTTTCGAAGGCTGCCCCACCATGGATTCCCGGCTGCGCCCTTCGGTCAGAAACAGTCCTGCGGCAGCCTGATTGGCTGCTCCATGGCAGTTGGCGCAGGTGGTGTTGAGGATGTTCTGCTGAATGGCTTCGAACATGCTGGCATCGACCGTGCCCACGTCCATGCGCACCGTGTCGGTGGCACCGGCGATGTCGGCCTCTGCTAATGTGACGATGTGGCGGCGCAGACGGTCGAGCACACACAGCCGCACTGTCTTCACCTCGTCGCCGATGCCGGCGAGCACGATGTCCACCTTTTCTCCAGTGCTAGCACCGATGGATTTCTCGATGGTGGCATACTCGCTGTCATCGTCGGCAAATCCAGCTATTGACACCTTGTAGCCGTCCGGCCAGCTGTCGAGTCCGCGGAGTGTTCCTTTCAGCTTCACCACCTTGCCGCTGGCGGCAGAGGCTGTCTGTTCGTAGATTCGTCCGTCGTCGCAGGCGCTCAGCGACAGGGCTGCCAATGGCAAAAGCGCTGCAAAGATACGAATAAAAAATCGGCTAATCATTTTTTTTGATTCTTTTTTTTGTTAGAAGGCGTATTGCAGCATCACACACGCAGTGTGTGTGGACACTCCGAGGTCGTCCATGTCGCGGTCGAGTTGTGTTTCGTGGCCAGTACGCCCAATGAACTGGTACATGCCCGACACCTTGATGTTGGTTTTCGGAACGAAGAAGTTCACGGCCAGCGCGGGCATGTTGAGCAGACCCTTGGCGTCTGTGCCGTTGCGGTCCATCAGGTCGTAGCGAAGGCCGAGCTGCCACTGCGGAGCCACGAAGTAGCCCACCTGGGCGTAGCCGCCCCAGTAGTTGTAGCTGTCGTCGATTTTCTGCCGTTTGGTGAACCCGATGTGCATGTAGTAGGCTTCTGCAGCCACATACCAGCGATTTTTGAGCATGGCAAACTCCACGCCTGCGCGCAGGTCGTTGGTCGATTCGTTCTCGCTCTCCACGTTGTAGTTGGCGCTCAGCCCAAGGAGCATCTTGTCCTCGTTGAGCATCTTGGGGTTGCCCTGCGTCATGGGCATGAGTCCCTTGGGTTGCCACGTCACGCGTCCGGCGTAGAGCATCGAGGGGATGTGCCAGTCGTCGCTGAACGTTTTGGTGGCTCCGTTCTGTGCCGAGCCGGTGCCGTTCCAGATTCCCACTTCGTAGCCAAATCGGTTGTTGACGAATCCGTGCATCTCAACGCCCAAGTCGAAGCCTGTGCCAATGCCTGGGGTGACGGCGTTGAGCGAGTGGGGCAGAATGGCTTGTGCGGTGAGCGACGTGGGCAGCTGCGGAAATAGCGTCTCGCCCAGTGTGGTGAGGTAGGCGTGGGTGAACGGAGTCTTGAACTTGCCGGCACGGAAGTGCAGGGCCTTGTTTACTCCATAGTCGATCCATGCCTGCTGCAGCACGTTGCCGCCCGAGGCCGCCGCATTGACGCAGATGTTGTAGTCGATGGTGCCGAAGGCGCGGCCGGTGAACCCGATGATGGCATAGGGCATGGCGAAGCCCGAATTGGCTATGTTGTCCTGGTTGTAGGCTTTGTCGAGCCCCTCGTCGTCGTAATAGCGGAAGTTGAGGGTGCTCTGAATATACATGTAGGGTTTGAAGACGAAGCTGCCGTCGCTCGACTGCAGGGTGAAGCCGCGGTTGTCGGCAATGGGAATCACGCCGTTCTCCATGTCCAGGTGGTTTTCGCTGTCGGGTGCGGTGGCCTTGGTGCTGATGTCCGCTGCTTCGCTGTTGGCTGTCGGGTTGTTGGACGTCTGTTCGGTTGGTTCGGTGTTGGTGGCAGCCGTGTGGGCCGTTGCCGATGCAAACGAAACCAAGACGGCGGCCATTGCCAATGTCTTTTTTGATACGATTTTCATTGTATTTTTGGGTGTTGTTGTTTTTGTTCCGTGAATGGTTTGTCCCCTGATTCGGGTCGTTTTTCTGAACCTGAGCGCTGTGCAAAAATTATCTAGAGAATTTGAGCGCAGCGTCGGGAGATATTTTTTTATTGTCGGGAGATATTTTTTTGTTCTCGGGAGATGTTTCTTCGTTGTCGGGAGATGTCCCTGTCTTAGCCGCTGCGGTCGCTGCGCAGGGGCGTGTCGGGGGCGGGTGGTCGGCTACAGCGACCACAGAAACTCGATGAGCTGGTTGCGCTGCTGTTTCGACATGTTCTTGAACTTGTTTTTCGAGGCTTCGCCCTCGCCTCCGTGCCACATGATGGCTTCCAGGAAGTTGCGTGCGCGCCCGTCGTGCAGGAAGTAGGTGTGGCCGTTCACCTTTTTCTGAAGGCCAACTCCCCAGAGTGGCGTGGTGCGCCATTCGTTGCCCCGAGCCAGTCCGCTGACAAAGTTGTCGTTCAGTCCCACGCCCATGATTTCCGAACCCATGTCGTGGAGCAGGAAGTCGCTGTAGGGGTGGATGGTCTGTCCTCCCAGCCACGGAAGGTTGGTTCCTGCGAGCAGCACCGAACCGCGGGCCTTGGTGTGCAGCGTGGTGACATGGCAGAGGTGGCATCCGGCCTGGTAGAACAGTTTTTCGCCTTCTATGACGTCGCGGTTGTTCACATTGCGTCGTGCCGGCACCGAGAGGCTCTGCATGTAGAGGTCAACGTCCTCCATGTCTTCGGTGGAGACGTCGAGCAGGTCGTAGCTGAGCCCCATCATCGAGCCTTCTTCCATCTGCCGTTGTCCCTCGCAAATTTCTTCGGGATAGCGGCTGTTGGTCATGCCCATGTCGCTGGAGAATCCCAGTTCCACGGTGAGGTCGGCGTGTTGCGCCTTGTTGCCCGAGAGGCCCAGCTGCAAGCGCCCCCGCTCGTTGATGTAGTTGCATCGTCCGCTGATGCCCCATTCGGGGTAGTTGCTGCGGCGCGCCAGGGCTTCAATCTCAGCCGGGTCGAGCGCCATCATTTGTCCCATGCCCACGTGGCGCAGCGGAACGCGCACGGTGCAGAACAGGTCGTTGGGGCTGATGGAGTCGGCATACCATTGGGTGATGGTCCATCGGGGGACGCAGAGCGTGTATTTCTCGCCGTCGGGGAAGCTGAACTGCATGGAGTCGATCTTCACCTTCAGCTTGCCCTCGGCGCGTACGCCGTAGATGCCCTGGTCGTGGATGACTCGGCCGTAGTTGGGGAAGAACGTCCCATTCTTTCGGGTGATGTAAATGAGCGATGCGGTGAAGCCGTAGGCTCCCGAACCGTCGTCGCTGCCATTTTTGAAGCTGGTCCAATAAGTAGGTTCTGTGCGTCCGGCATTGCGGTGGCAGCTGCCGCACGAGTAGCCGGCATAGACGGGTCCCAGGCCGCCTCCGTGTCCGTTCTCGTTGCTGGTTTTCACATTGTCGTACAGACGGTCGCCCGTGTTGAATCTCGAATTGTATGCCCCCGACAGCCAGTCGGCTCCCTGGTCGTAAGCAATCGAAGAATTGTAGAACCCCGTCGAGGTGCCTGCCGAGAGGGCATAGCCGGTGGGGATGTTGATGTCGTCAACGTCCAGCTGGTCGTTCTCTTCGCACGAGACGATGGCGAAGAATGCCGCCGCGAGAACGGTGATGCTGATGGTCTTGTTCATGGAAAGATCCTGTTAGTCAATATGTTTTTGTTCAGAGCCACAATAGCGAAGACAGAATTTTCGTTTTCTCTCATTCTGTCTTCGCCTTGTGGTGGGGTGTTGTCGTTTGGCTTTCGCCTTGTTTACTTGGTGTTGGCGTTCAGCTCAGCCTTGAGGGCCTTGAGCGTTGATTCCAGGTGTGAGCAAGCCTCGATGGCAGCCGACGACTCCTTGCTGGCTATGTTGTTGCGGAACGGCTGCGGAATGGCCTGGATGGCTGCGGCAGCGTCGGCGATGGCCTCTTTCATCTGGTTGTCGAGCTGGGGGTTGTACTTGGCCACCAACTTCGACAGCGAGTTGGCGTTGACGCTTCCATTGAGCGAGCCATAGTAGGCATTGCGGATGGAGTAGATGTTGTTGGTGTAGTCGTCGCGCGAGTGCCAGCTGTACCACGACTCCACGGCATAGAGTGCCTCAGTGGTCTTGCCCGACGCGAAGAGGTCGTAGGGCTCGCCAATCTTGGCGTTGCCCACTTCGCTGGCGATGTCGATGCACCCGTCGATGATTTGCTCAATGCAGCTCAGACCGCTGGTGAATCCGTTGCCGTTGTGGTTTTTGAAAATGTTGGCGTAGCCGTTGTTCCATGCGTTGCAGAGCAGGGTGACGTCATCCACCAGCAGCTGGGCGGTGTTTCTCATGTACTGTGCCCATGCCGTGGCGTTGGATTCGCTATAGACATAGTCGGCGGCGTTTTCGCTGGAGGCCACGTCGTGCAGGGTGCGAGCCTTGCCGTCGCGGAAGGCCAGAAACTCCAGCGTGTGGAATCCGCGCACGTTCTGCACGGCGGCGATGGCGTCGTCGTCCTCGTTGTAGTCGCCCGTCCAGACAAGGTCGTTCCACTGCTGCGACTTCAGCACGTTGACGATGGCTTCCTGGTCGAGGGGCCATGAGTCCATGTTCGGGTCGAGTCCGTTGTCGGCTACGGGGCCAAAGAGGAAGGCTTCGCTCGACTCCCATGGCTCGCGGGCTGTGAGCCATGCGTTGCAGACAGCCTGGAAATTGGCGTCCGAGGGAGCGTCGCCAAAGGCCACCACGCTTCGGTAGAGGGCGGTGTTCTTGGCTTTCAGGTCGTTGTAGGTGGGAAGTACCACGCCGTCAACATATTGGTTGATGATGGCGTTGTATTCAGAATCCTGAATGGCATAGCCCTTCTGTTCGTTTTTGTCATCGTTGTCGCTGCTGCTGCACGATGACACTGCAAGGAGTCCCATCAGCATGAGACCCGCGGTGAATAAATTCTTTTTCATTTCTCTTCTTTTTTTTACGTTCAGTTAAATATTTGAATATGTCAGTCATTTCTTTGTGAACCACCCGACGTAGGCAATGCCGATGCCAAACTCGTTTTCGCTGTTGTAGGTTCCCTTGCCAAAGATTTTCGAGGTGCCTATCTGGCGCGTGGTGTAGTCGGCCTTCACCACCAGGTTGGGCAACGCGCGCCAGTTGAGCCCGACGCTCCATTTGCTCACCTGGCAGCGGGCGTCCATCACGTCCATGCCTTCGCCCTTCTCCTGCGAGTTGTAGTATTCATATTGGGCGAAGGGATAGACCACCGGGAAATTGCGGTTCCCGCCCACGATGCTCTTCAGGTTGAGGCCCACCTCGGCGTTCCATGCCACGGCCCGATGGGCCACGGGCGCCAGTCGGCTGTAGCCTGCTTTGTTCGAGAGTTTGCCGTTCTTGGCTCCCACCAGATCGGCATGTGCCACCGTGCCAGTGAGCCAGTTGGCGCGGGCGGTGATGTATTCGTTGACGAACTGTGCGTCGAGCGAGCAGATGGTGACGGGAATCTTGCCTATTTCGTCGTAGGTGACCAGCTTGTCACAGTTTTTGCCCACATCGGCGCAGTAGTAGAGGGCTGCACCCAGTCTGAGTCCTGACACTCCAGTGTAGTTGAGGCGCGCCACGTAGGCAGGGCAGGAGAAGTTGTCCTCCTCAAACAGCCCCTGCTTGCCGCCTTTCACCCAGTTGTTGCGGTCGAATCCGTTGGGGTTCAGTCCGGCAACAATCATGGCCTCGTAGTCAAACCTGGCCAAGCCGCTGCCGAAGGCACCCAGAAACTCCAGTCCCGTTTCGTGCCATGTGCAGGGAATGATGGTGGTTTCGCCCTCGGGGCGCGACGTGCCGAAAAAGTTGATGGGCTCGTGGTGGGCGTTGGTCAGTCCTATGGGCACGATGAGATGACCTGCGCGCACATTGAATTCGGGCACAATGAGGCGCGTCAGGTGAAGCTGCTCCAGTGCCACCTCGCCGCCTTTCTCCACTTCGGTTTCGTATTCGCCGTTCTCGGTGTTCTCCAGCTCGTAGGCCGTTCCGGTGCCGCCCGACTCAAACTCTATTTCGGCGCCGAGCACCCATTTGGGCGTGAACTTGTAGTCGAACGCCACCACAAAGCGCGGAATCGAAACCGTGTTGTGGTGCTGCTTGGTGTTGCCTTCGCTATGGCCGTAAAAACGGTTGATGCCGTAGTCCTTGAAGTTGGCCACCATTTCGCCGTAGCCTCCGAAGCGGAACCTTTTGTATCCCGTTGTGTCGGGTTCGGCTGCCCAAGAGACCATTGCAGCCCAGACGAGCATAAGGGCTGTTGCTGTGGTTCTCGCGAAGTGTTGAGGGTTTTTTATGTTTGCCATACCTTAATAGTTATATTGCTGTTTTTTCAGTTTCTTTTCGTTGTTTGCTAGTCAAACTGGCTGCAAAGGTAGGGCGTTCCCCCGATGTGCGCAATACCTAAAAATAATGTTTTGCCCATCGTCTGTGTGGGGAGCGGGAGGGGAAAGAGAAAAACGTGCAGCCCCATGGTTGCGGTCTCGCCTTCAGACTTCGGGAAAGGGATGTAGGTGTATCCCAGGAAAATGATAATTGAATTGGAAGAAATCCGAACTGTTCGATGGCCGAATGCCAACGCCTATTTTTGCGGGAGTGGCAACTTGACTGCACGTTCTCAGTTGCAAAGATAGACGTAAAATGACAGCCGTGCAATACTTATTTGTGGGTAAATAAGCATTGCACGGCTGTCATTATTAGTGGGTAGTGCAGGGCGCGTTTAATTATGGTTTACAGTTTACGGTTTACGGTTTACAGTTGAAATGTTTTGCAAACTGACGCAAAAGCAGAAGTAATCATCTGTAAACCGTAAACTGTAAACTGTAAACTTTACTTGTATTCCTTGATTTCCTGTTGTCCCGTCATGGCGCGATAGACGTTGTGGGCCAGGGCGGTGAGCTCGTCCTCACCGGGATAGACAAACACCGGGGCAAGGAACTCCAGCCGGCGGATGAGCCCCTCGCAGACATACTTGCTGTGGGCGATGGCTCCCGTGAGGATGATGGCATCCACATGGCCGTTGGTTGCCGGTGCCAGCGAAGCCAGTCGGCGGGCCACACTGTAGATCATGGCGTCGAGGATGAGCCGGGCGTGGTCGTCGCCGTCGGCGATTCGCCGCTCCACTTCGCGCACGTCGTTGGTGCCCAAATGAGCGGTCAGACCGCTGTGTCCGTTGATTTTGCGGAGCATCTCCTCCTTGGTGTACTGGCCGCTGTAGCAGGCGTTGATGATATCCACGGGCGAAATCATGCCGGCGCGCGAGGGCGTGAACGGTCCGTCGCCGCTCAGCGCGTCGCTGCACTCGATGGCGCGCCCATGGTGGTGCATGGCAAACGAGATGCCGCTGCCCAAGTGGCAAACGATGAGGTCCTGCTCCTCGTATCTGACGCCGTGCTCCTTGCAGTAGCGCTTGGCTATCTCGCGCTGGTTGAGCGCATGCCAGATGGTGCGGTGGGGCATTTCGGGAATGCCAGTGATGCGGGCCACGTCGTCCAGTTCGTCCACCACGCCCGGATCCACTGTGAATGCGCGGCAACCGGGAATGTCCTTGGCAATGCTCAGGGCGATGAGCGAGCCCAGGTTGCAGGCATGGTGCAGCCTCGGATGGCGCGTGTCCTCAATCACCTTGTCGTTCAGTTCGTAAACGCCGCTCTCGATGGGTTTCACCAGTCCGCCGCGACCCACGATGACGTCGAAGTGCATATCGACGCCCTGTCGCTGCAGCTCCTCGAGCAGTTTCTCTTTGCGGTAGTCGAACTCGTCCATGATGAACGGATAGCGGCACAGTTCGTCGAAGGGGTGGTTCAGCGTGGCGTGCATCTCCAGCTCTTCATCCACGAACACGCCCACCTTGGTGGAAATCATTCCTGGGTTGATGGCTAGTATTCTCATAAAGGGTTAACTCTTTTTGTTGTGTTTTTTATAGTTGTTTGAACGTGTTTTTGCAAAAATAACGAATAAAAATGAATCTGCAAAAAACTACGCGCATTTATTAGAGTTTTTTATCAAAAGAGCCCCTTTGGAGAGAAAGAAGGGCGCTGTTTGTCCGAATATCGTCCGAGCGTTTCATTTGTGCCTGTGCTCCCATGGTGGCAGCGAGCAGCAGTGCGAGAACGATTTGTCTTGTTTGCCTCATATTGTTTTGTATAGTTATTATGTCCGGATGCTTTTGCGTAAGGGTACAAAAAAAGGGTCTTCGCTAAGACCCAACCTTTGTTAACCTTAAATCTAATACTATGAAAAACACAGTGCAAAGGTAGGGCTTTTATCTTTTTGTACCGTGCTTTTTTGGGGAAAATTGCTCAAAAACGTTTATTTCTTGATATAAATCAATTACAAAACGAAAGTGCGTGTGCGAAAACAGTAGTTTTTTTGCAAGTTTTGCTTGCTCGGAAGTAAACGGGAGTTAGCCGACTTCGTCGGCGGGAGTTAGCAGGTCTATGACCTGTGGAGTTAACGGACAATACCCCCCTCCGACTTCCCTTAGGGGAGAGACTATCTGCGGATTGGGTCTTCCCCTAGGGGGGCGATGAGCGGGGGGCTCATGTTATTGTTTTCTGAAATTTTCCAGTCCTTGGTTGAGGAAATCCATGTAGTCAGGAATGTCCTCCTTGTAAACGAACGAGCGGCCCAGCGGTCGTCCCTCGTGGTCGAGGGTGACATAGAAGGGCTGTGCGTTGTAGCCGAACTTGTAGCGCTGCAGGTAGCTCCACTTGTCGCCCACGGTGCGCAGGGTGAGCATTGTGCCGTCGGCCTCCTTCACCTGGACGTGCTGGGGCAACGGGGTCTTGTCGTCAACAAAGAGCGATATGAGCACATAGTCCTTGGTGAGCCGGTCGGCCACGGTGGGGTCGGTCCACACGGCGGCCTCCATCTTGCGGCAGTTCACGCAGCCGAAGCCCGTGAAATCCACCAGCACGGGCTTGCCTTGGGAGCGGGCGGCGGCCATGCCTTCCTCGTAGTTGGTGTAGGCGGCGCGCACCTCCTTGGTGTTCAGGTTGAAGTCCTGCGTCCACATGGGGGGTGCAAAGGCGCTCACGGCCTTGCAGGGTGCGCCCCACAAGCCGGGCACCATGTAGAGTGCGAAGGCGATGCTGGCCAGTCCGAGCATGATGCAGGCCACGGGCATGGGCTTGTCGGCCTGGCCGCCCTCCCAGTCGCTCTGGAATTTGAGCTTGCCCACAAGATAGAGACCCAGGGCTCCGAAGATGACAATCCACAGGCAGAGGAACACTTCGCGGTCCATGAGCCGCCAGCCGTAGGCCAGATCGGCCACGGAGAAGAATTTCAGCGCGAAGGCCAGCTCGATGAATCCGAGCGTCACCTTGATGATGTTCATCCATCCGCCCGACTTGGGCGCTGACTTGAGCCATGTGGGGAACAGCGCAAACAGCGTGAAAGGAAGAGCCAGGGCAATGGCAAAGCCGAGCATGCCGATGGCGGGCCCCCAGAAGTTGCCCGACGTGGCAAAATCCACCAAAAGGAAACCGATGATGGGACCCGTACACGAGAAACTGACCAGCGCCAGGGTGAAGGCCATGAGGAAGATGGAGAGCAGACCGCTGGTGGTGCTGGCCTTGGAATCCACCTTGTTTGTCCATGACGCAGGCAGCGTCAGTTCGAACCACCCGAAGAAACTGAGGGCGAACACCACGAGCAACAGACAGAAGAAGAGGTTGAAAACGGCATTGGTGCTCAGGGCGTTGAGGGCACTGGCTCCGAAGATGGCGGTAACAGCCAATCCGAGGGCCAAATAGATTACGACGATGGAGATGCCGTAGGTGATGGCGTCACGGATGCCTTTCTGCTTGTCGTCCTTGGCGCGCTTGAGGAAGAAACTGACCGTCATGGGAATGATGGGCCACACGCAGGGCGTGAACAGGGCCACCAATCCACCCATGAGCCCCATGAGGAAGATGTACCAGAGCGAGCGGCTGCCTGTGCCTTCGTCGCCATTGAGGGCGTTGAGCTCCTTGACGACGGGTTGCCAGAGGAGAGAGGAACCATTGGGCTCACCTTGGGCGGAGAGGGCCCCCTCCGACTCCCCCTGGGGGGAGAGGGAGTCTTGCGCTAACCCTTCCGAAGGAATGGTACTTTTTATGTCTTCGCTGCCAGCGTTGACAGCCGAGCTTCCATCCTTTGAGGAGGGGGCGGGGGTTGGCTCGCTACCTTCACTTGGAGAGGCGCTGGAGGTAGGTTCCTTCACCCCTTCGCCGCTGTAGTTGAACTCCACCTGCGTAGGTGGCATGCAGTTCTGGTCGTTGCAGGCACCATACTCCAAGAAACCTTTGATGTTGTACTTCTTGCCCGTGATTTTGTACCGTTGCACAAAGGTGACGTTGTTTTCGAAATAGCGCAGCTTCATGCCGAACAGATTGTCGAACTCGCTGATTTCCTTGCCCTGTGGTTTCAGCTTGCCCTGCGGCTGTGCGCCCTCGGCCTTCTCGGTGGTCAGGGTGGCCGAGATGGGGCCGTCGTCGGGAAGCCCTGTGGAATAGACGTGCCATCCGGGTTGTATCTTTGCGGTGAAGATGACGTCCACCTCGGTGGGCGAAACTTGTTTTTGCTTCACGCTGAAGCTGACAGGGTCTTGGGCCTGTCCGACAGCGCAGCCCACCACCCAGACGAGGGTCAATACCAGTAATTTTAATGTTCTCATATCTTTATGTATATAATACTAATCAAGAAGCGGCCCCCACCAAAGCCATCGCTTTGCCCTCCGGCCAGCGACCTTTGCTTCCCGAGCAAGCTTGCCTAAGGGGTCTTCTATTTGTTTGTCATGATGTTGAGCACGTAGCGGTCGGTCTCGTCCATGCCGCGGCTGCCGATGGCCACGAGGTTGCGGATGCTTTGGTCCACGTCGTCGTCGATGATGCCTTCGACCGAGGTGACGTACTTGTGCTGCATGGCGAGCATGGCACTCAGCACGGCGGTGCTCACGCCCGAAGTGAGCTTCAGGGCGCACGACGGCTTGGCCCCGTCGCAAATCATGCCCGTGAGGTTGGCTATCATGTTCTTCACCGCGTATGAAATCTGCTCGTACGAGCCGCCCATGAGGTAGGTGATGCCACACGAGCTGCCCGTGCTGGCCACCACGCAGCCGCAGAGTGCCGAGAGCGACCCCAAGTGCTGCTTGATGTAGATGGCGGTGAGGTTGCTCAGAATGAGCGCGCGGATGAGCTCCTCGTCGGTGTTGTGGTTCTCCTCGGCAAACACTACCACGGGCAGCGTGGTGCAGATGCCTTGGTTGCCGCTGCCGCTGTTGCTCATCACGGGAATCATGGCCCCCGCCATGCGGGCGTCGCAGGCGCAGCTGGTCACGCTGAGCACCTTCGAGAAGATGCTGTCGCCCATGATGCCGCGGCCCAGCGGGCCACAGAGCGTCTTGCCCAGCTGGTGGCCATAGTTTTCGTGCAGTCCGCGCTCGGCGGCCTGCTCGTTGAGCCGTTTGGCCTCCAGAATGAAGTCGAGTTGCTCCACTGGCGTCGTGGTGGCAAACTCGTGGACGGTGCGCAGCGTGAGCTGGATGTCGTCGCTGACGGTTTCAGCCGCACAGGCTGCGCGGTTCATCAATACTTCCGAGTCGCGTCGCTGATAGACAAAGTTGGTGTGCGCGCCCTTGATGATGGCCTGCGCCTCGTGGTCCTTGGCCCGGCAGATGGCGCTGATGTAGAGTTTGTCGGGGTCGTCCTCCTCCAAGCTGATGCTGATGCGGTTCTCGCCCACATACTGCTTGCCGGCCTCCACGGCCTCGCGGTTGCAGTCGCGCAACACCTCCAGTTGGTAGTCGGACTTGCCGATGAGCGCGCCCAAGGCCACGGCGATGGGCAGTCCCACCATGCCCGTGCCCGGTATGCCCACACCCATGGCGTTTTTCAGGATGTTGGCACTCAGGCTCAGCTCAATGCGCTCAGGCTTCTGCCCGAGCAGCTCCGTGGCCTTGGCCACACACAGAGCCACGGCCATGGGCTCTGTGCAGCCAATGGCGGGAACCACCTGACGGTGAATCAGGTCGATGATGCGGTTTCGTTCTTCCTTTGTAAGCATAATGGTAGTATTGATTGCTGCAAAGATACAGCAAATCGGCAACACGCCAAAGAAAAAACGGCGTTTTTTTCATGCTTGGTTCAAGTTTCGTGGGGCTTTGCTTGGTGGGAGTTGTTGGGAGTTAGCCGAAGTTAACTCCCTGTTAAATTCCATCATTCTTCATCAGCCGCCTGCCGGATGTCGGTCAGCAAGTCCTCGCCATCCTCCAGACCGATGCTCAGCCGCACCGTTGTGTCGGCCACGCCCATGGCCCGCCGCTGCTCGGCGCTGAAGAGGCCGAAGATGGTGCTGGCCGGATGGATGGCCAGCGACTTGCGGTCGAATAGATTGGTGGCGCGCCGGATGATGGCCAGACGGTCGATGAATGCAAAGGCAGCTTCGCGCGAGGCCAAGTCGATGGTGAACACCGCCCCCGGCAGCTCGCCAAACTGCGCCCGCGACAACTCGTAGAAGGGGTTTTCCGAGAGTCCCGTGTAGTTGACGCGCTCGATGCCCCGCAGCCCGCGGCACCGCTCTGCCAGCCACAGCGTGGTCTCCGCCTGGCGGCGGTAGCGCAGCGCCAACGTGTCCAAGCCCAGCGTCTCCATGTAGGCCGCTTGTGGCGTCATCAGTCCGCCCAGGTTGGTCACCAGCTCAGTCTTCACGCGTGCTGTGAAGGCCATTCTGCGGCCCGCCATCTTCACCCGCTGACGCAGCGCTGCTGAGGGGTGGGCGCTCCAGTCGAAACGACCGTAGTCTATCAGCAGGCCACCCAGACCCGTGCCGCCCGAGATGTACTTCGTGCTGCTCACCACCTCGATGTCCACCCCCCAGTCCGCCGCCCTGAACTGTGTGAAGGGCACCACCGTGGTGTCGGCCACCAGAGGCACCCCCTTGGCGTGGCCCAGGGCCGCCAGCGCGCTGATGTCGGCCACCAGCAGCTGCGGGTTGGAGATGATCTCGAAGTACAGCGCCGCCGTGTGCCCGTCAATCTGCGCCTCCACCTCCTCCACCCGTGTGAAGTCGGCAAAGCGCGCCTCTACGCCCAGCGAGCCCAGCGTGTCGCGTAGCAGCGACACCGAGTTGCCAAACAGATGCTTCGACGCCACAATGTTCAGTCCCGTGGCGCTCACCCCCACCAGCGCATACAGAATGGCCGCCATGCCCGTGTTGAGAGCCGTCACGCTGGCCGCTCCCGTCCACTGCCGCACTCGCTGCTCCAGATGGGTAACCGTGGGGTTGCTTATGCGCGAATAGCTCGGAGCTGCCGACCGACCGCAGAACGCGTCGCTCATGGCCTGCGCCGAGGGGAACTCGAACGCCGCCGTGTAGTACACCGGCATCGACAGCGAGCCGTAAACGTCAGTCCGGGGGTAGGCCGTTGTGAGTATCGTTGTTTCGTATTCCTTTCTCATGATGACAACGTGTGTCTTTGAGTGTTTTTAGGGTCAAGGGCGCGATTCTCCCACAATCTTCCGTACGGCAATGACGAGGCGGTCCACATCGTCGCGGGTGTTGTAGAGGGCGAAGGTGGGGCGTACGCTCATTTCGTAGCCCAATGCGCGGAGGGCGGGCTGTGCACAGTGATGACCGGCGCGCACGGCAATGCCCTCCTTGTCGAGCAGGGTGCCCACTTCGGGCACGGGAATGTCGTCGAGCACGAAACTGACCACCGAGACGCGCTGCTTGGGGTTGCCGATGAGCGTCAGACCGGGAATCTGTGCCAGCTGCTCGCGGGCATATTCCGTGAGCCGGTGCTCGTGGGCCTCGATGTTGCGTATGCCGATGTGCGACACGTAGTCGAGTGCGGCTCCCAGTCCAATGGCGTCGGCCACGTTGGGCGTACCCGCCTCGAAGCGGGCAGGCGGCACATTGTACTCGGTGCGCTCGATGGTGACGTCCTTGATCATGTTGCCGCCCCCCTGCCAGGGTTGCAGCTTGTCGAGCAGCTGCTTGCGCCCATAGACCACGCCGATGCCATTGGGGCCGTAAATCTTGTGGCCGCTGAACACGAAGAAGTCGGCCCCCAGCTGTTGCACATCTACCGGCGTGTGGGCGATCGACTGCGCACCGTCTATCAGCACGGGAACGTTGTGCTGGTGGGCAATCTGTATGATGCGCTGCACGTCGTTGATGGTGCCGAAGGTGTTGTTCACGTGGCCCACGCTGACGATGCGTGTGCGCGGCGAGATGAGCCGCTCCAGTTCGGAGAGAATCAGGTCGCCGTTCTTGTCGGTGGGGATGGCCCGCAGGGTGCAGCCGCGCTCCTGGGCAATGCGCTGCCAGGGCACGATGTTGGCATGGTGGTCCAGTTCGGAGACGATGATTTCGTCGCCTACCGTGCAGTACTGCCGACCGTAGGTCTGGGCCACGAGGTTGATGCCCTCGGTGGTGCCGCGCACGAAGATGATTTCCTCGCTGCTGGCGGCATTGATGAACCGCTGCACCTTTTCGCGGGCCGCCTCGTAGGCATCGGTGGCGCGGGCCGCCAGCGTGTGGGCCCCGCGGTGGATGTTCGAATTGTAGTGGGTGTAGTAATCCGAAATCTTGTCGATGACCAGGTGGGGCTTCTGCGTGGTGGCACCGTTGTCGAGCCACACTAAGGGATGGCCGTTCACCTGCTGCTGTAGCACGGGGAAGTCTTTCTTGATTTGTTCGGCATTCAGCGTGTCGGCCTCGTCATAGTGCAGATGGCTGAGCTCGCTCTCGCCGAAGGGGCGTACGCCGAGGGTGGTACCCTCGCCCAAGGGAGCCTCTGCCTCCCCCAGGAGGGGGAGGAGGGCTGCGCTTAGGGGCTTCTCCACTGGGGGAGAGGCGAGAGGGGCCTCCTGGCAGTACTTCCGTGCCGCCTTGAGCAGCAATTCGAAGCCAGGGTCATGCAGTCCTTCTATGTTGGATAGATTGAGCATTATTTCTCTACTTTGTTACGGTGTTGATAGTCGTGATAGTAGCCCACCTCTACGTTCTCGAGAACGGCAATGGCATCGTCGGTGAGGCTGGCCAGCGAGAAGTACTTGGTGAGCAGATAGGAGGCCACGCCAAACTTGTCGAGTCCCATGAGCCGGGCGCTGAGCGATGGGGCAATCTCGCCGGGTATGCCGCTCTGGTGGAGTCCGATGACTCCCTGGTTCTGCTCGCCGGTGCGCACGAGGATGATCTTGGTGGTGCCAACGCCGCGGCCCGTCAGATACTGTCCTTCTACCTCCACCTTGTCGCTGGGAATGATGGGCACTCCGCGCCACAGGATGACCTTGGTGCCAAAGAGGTCGGTGGTGACGGGCGGAACGCCGCGCCAGGTACACTCGCGCTCGAAGGCGGCAATGGCCCTCGGGTGGGCAACGAAGAAGGCCGGCTCTTTCCATACCAGCGAGAGCAGCTCGTCCAGGTCGTCGGGCGTGGGGGCTCCGTAGCGGGTGGTGATGCGGTAGGCCGGATTGGCGGCTGCCATCAGTCCGAACTTGCGGTTGTTGATGAGTTCCCACTCCTGGCGCTCCTTGATGCTCTCGATGGAGAGTCGCAGCTGCTCCTCCAGCTGGTTGTAGGGGTTGTTGTATAGGTCGCTGACGCGGGTGTGTACACGGACTACGGTCTGGAGCGTGTTGAGCGAGTATTCGGTGGGATTTTCCTCGTAGTCGATGTAGGTTTCGGGAATGATGTTGTCCTCCTCGTGGCCCGAAACCAAGTCGATGTGCTTCTCGCCGTGGTCGTTGACGGTGGCCTTGAGGCGCAGTTGCTTGTCAACGGCCTTGTTGAATGTCTCGCGGAAGTCGGGCACCTCGCGGATGAATTTCTCCAGTTCTTTCTGTTTCAGGCCGAGGAACACGGTGGGTGTGACGGCCCTCACCGAGACGGTTGATTCGGCATCGTCGAGCAGGTCGGCCTCGCCGAAATACTCGCCGTCGCCCAATAGGGCAATGCGCAGTTCCTCGCCGTGGGGGCCGCGGTTGATGACCTCGGCCTGGCCGCTGGCCACAATGAAGAACTTCTGCTTGTCCTTGCCCTCCTCGACGAAGAGCTGGCCTATCTCCACTTCCTTGGTTTCGAACGAGCGGGCCAGGCGGGTGACTATGTCGTCCTCGAAGTCGGAGAACAGCGGTATCGCCTTCAGGCTCTTGGCCGAGAACGAAGGCTCGCCATTGAGAAACTCGATGGGCAGGCGCTCGCTCTTGCGGAGCTCTACCTTGGTGCGGTTCACGCGGAATGTGCCTCCCGACACCTGCACCCAGGGCAGCAGTTTCAGGAGCAAACGAGGGGTGATGCTGCCCATCTGCGGGGCAGTCTTGGTGGTGGTCGCCAGTCGGCGGGCGGTGGCAGTGGTCACACTGCGCTGAAGATTTGAATCTGACATGGTTGAGTCTATTTTTTGATGATTACTTTATGTGTTGTTCCTTCCACGTGTTCTACGCTGAGAACGTTGTATCCCTGTTCGCGGGCATTGCGCGGCACGTTGTCGAGCGGTTCGCCCTCGGCGAGCAGCACTTCCAGGATGTCGCCCTCGTTGAGCTTCGAGAGTTCTATCTTCGTCTTGACGAAGGTCATGGGGCAATGCTCGCGTGTGATGTCTAATGTCTTTGTTGCCATATTATTCATTTTTATTTCCCGGGGCTTTTTTCCTGTTCCCCGACGATAGTTTTTTATTCCCCGACGATAGATTTTTATTTCCCGACAATATTTTTCTATTCCTCGACGATAGTTTTTTTATTCCCGAGGACGTTTCTGGTTCGCCGGACTTCGGTCGATTAAATAAACAGAGTTTGTCCTCCTTCGCTGAGGTTGAGGAACGAGGCCACGCCGAGCACGTCCTTCACCTCGGGAATGAAGTCGTCCTTCGTCAGTCCGAGCACGTGCATGGCCATTTCGCAGGCATACAGGTTGATGCCCAGTGCCTTGGCGGCCTCGACGAGTTCCTCCAGCGTGGCTACGTTGTTTTTCCGCATCAGGTAGCGGAATATCTTTGGGCCGATGCCCAGGAAGTTGAATCGCGAGTTGGGCGTTACGTGCAGGCCCCCCATCATGTAGCCGAACAGCCGCGTCAGCCAGTTGGAGCCGATGAAGGCGCGGCCCTGTTTCTGCTTGATGGCATCCAGCCCCCAGAAGGTGAAGAAGATGTTCACCTCGTAGCCCACGGCGGCTGCGCCGGTGCCGAGGGTGAACACGGCGGTCAGTTTGTCGTAGTCGCCGCTGAAGGCGATGATGCTTAGTTTCTTGGTCTCACTCATGGTTGTAAAGTTGTATTGAAAGATAGCGTTCGCCTGTGTCGGGCAACAGCACTACGATGTTTTTTCCTTCGTTCTCGGGGCGGCGGGCCAGTTTGATGGCTGCCGCAGCAGCGGCACCGCTGGATACACCCGTCAGCACACCGTCCTTCTTGGCCAACAGGCGGGCGACGGCAAAAGCCTCGTCGTCCTTGATGCGGATGATTTCGTCATAGACAGTGGTGTCGAGCGTCTTGGGCAGGAAGCCTGCGCCAATGCCCTGAATCTTGTGCGGGCCGGGCCGCTGGCCGCTGAGCACCGACGAGCTGTAGGGCTCTACGCCAACAATCTTCACCTTGCTGTTGTGTTGGCGCAACACCTGCCCCACGCCCGTAATGGTGCCGCCCGTGCCGATGCCGCTGACGAAGATGTCCACCTTGCCGTCGGTGTCGCGGACGATCTCCTCTGCCGTCGTCCGCCGGTGCACATCGGGGTTGGCGGGGTTCTCAAACTGCTGGGGGATGTAGGCGTCGCCTATCTCGTCGGCCAATTGGCGCGCTTTGCTGATGGCACCGCCCATGCCTTCGTAGGCCGGCGTGAGCACCAGTTCTGCCCCCAGGGCCTTGAGCAACGTGCGCCGCTCCACCGACATGGCGTCGGGCATGGTCAGAATGAGCCGGTAGCCCCGTATGGCGGCGATGAAAGCCAGTCCGATGCCCGTGTTGCCGCTTGTAGGCTCGATGATGGTGGTGCGCGGGCCGATGAGGCCCTTGCGCTCGGCACGTTCGATGAGTGCCAGCGCCGTGCGGTCCTTCACGCTGTGCAGCGGGTTCAGATACTCCAGCTTGGCTATCAGCCGTGCTGCGAGGTGCAGCTCGGCCTGCGTACCCGAGAGTTCCAGCAGCGGCGTGTTGCCTATCAGTTCGGTCAAGTTTCTTGCTATTTGTGACATACGTTCTGTTGTTTTTTGTTTGATGAATGTTTCCGGGGACAAAGGTACGGCGAAATCTCCACCCCCGCAATCGCCCGTTTGTGGCATTTTGACTACCGCATTCGTGGTAGGCAATTTACCCCGTTTGTGGGATTGCGAGGGCGGAGATTTCGCCGTACCTTTGCACCAACTTTATAATGCATAATTCATAATGCATAATGCATATTTATAGTGTATAATTCATAATTTAAAAAGAGGTAATAGCTATGGCAGTAAAGATTTTTGTGAATGGAGACGCGCAGGAGGTGAACCTGCCGCTCAATGTGACGCAGCTGATCAAGCAGTTGCTGGTTGAGAATTCCGAAATGGTTAGCATACAGGTGAACGAGGAGTTCGTGGAGCGCGAAGACTGGGACAAAACGGAAATAAAGGAAAGCGACAAGGTGGACTTCCTCTACTTCATGGGAGGCGGACAATGGACTTAGCGAATTAGGCGAAAGGTTCACAACAGTAATACTCAGACCACAACTGATATGATAGATTTTACAGAAGAGCAGATTCAGCGCTACTCGCGCCACATCCTGTTGCAGGACGTGGGCGTGGAAGGACAAGAAAAGATAATGAACGCGCGCGTATTGGTGATAGGGGCGGGCGGACTGGGTGCCCCCGTGTCGCTCTATCTTGCTGCTGCCGGCATCGGGCGCATAGGCATCGTCGATGCCGACGTGGTGGACTTGAGCAACCTGCAGCGTCAGGTCATCCACTTCACCAAGGACGTGGGGCGGCCCAAAGTGGAAAGTACCAAGGAGAAAATCCGGGCCATCAACCCCGACGAGCAGGTGGATGCTTACTATGAGTTTCTCGACTCGACCAATGCGCTCGACATCATCAAGGAGTACGACTTCGTGGTGGACGGTACGGACAACTTCCCTGTGAAGTTCCTCATCAACGATGCCTGCGTGATGGCGGGCAAGCCGTTCTCGCATGGAGGTATTCTGCGCTTCAACGGCCAAACGTTCACCCATCTGCCAGGCACCGCTTGCTATCGCTGCATGTTCAAGGAGCCACCTCCTGTAGGGGCTGTGCCCACCTGCTCGCAGGCTGGTGTGCTTGGAGCCATTGCCGGCATGCTGGGAACCATTCAGGCAGCCGAGGCGTTGAAATATTTCACGGGCGTGGGCCAACTGTTGACCAACCGGCTGCTGACCTTCGATGCCAAGACCATGCAATTCCGGACGGTGCAAGTGCGCCACCGTGACTCGTGCGCCATTTGCGGCACCGCTCCCACCATCAACAAACTGATAGATTACGAACAGCCTGCCTGCGACCTCGCAAGCCACAAGCTGTAATTAAAACTTTTTTTTCATCATGGAAATACCTCAGAGTATCATAGACGAACTCATCGAGCAGGCCGAGCGCGACGCTCCCGACGAATCGTGCGGCTACTTGCTGGGCATCGGCGATGTAGTCACCGAAAACTACTGGATGGAGAACACCGACCACTCGCCTGAGCATTTCTCTTTTGCTCCGCGCGATCAGTTTGCGGCCCTGCGCTACGCCCGCTCGAAAGGATTGAATATCCTGGCCAACTGGCACTCGCACCCCGCCTCGCCATCGCGCCCCTCGCAGGAAGACCTGCGCCTGGCCAACGACCCCACCATCCGTTACGCCATCCTCTCACTCCTTGATGGCAAGCCCACCCTCAATTCGTTCAGAATCGTCAATGGCCAAGTGGTGGACAAGGAAATCCATCTGCAGCCCGACGTCCTGTAGCTCCCCCTGCCTGCGCCCTCCTTCTCTTGCCTTCGCCCTCTCTAGCCTTGCCTACTCCCTTTGCCCGTCCGCTTTTCCCCTTCCTCTAAAAGTACGAATGCCCTAAGCAGAGCGACTTTAGAAAAAAAATTGGCGAAAAAATTGGAGTTTTCAACAAAAATACTTAACTTTGCCGCAAATTCAGGTAAAACAGATAAAAGAGGATAAAGGATTCCGACATTGTGAAAAGATGTCGGAATTCTTTGTTTGTCTTTTGTTCGTTGTTTGAATTGCCTGCAAACCGTAAGAATAGATTAACTAAAAACAGATAAGATTATGGCATATATGTCACAAGAAGGCTACGACAAACTGATAGCCGAACTCAAACAGTTGGAAGCGGTGGAACGCCCCAAGGCTTCTGCTGCCATTGCCGAGGCTCGCGACAAGGGCGATCTGAGCGAAAATTCCGAATACGACGCTGCCAAGGAGGCGCAGGCTCATCTGGAAGACAAAATCAACAAGCTGAAGCTGGCCATCTCGGAAGCGAAAATAGTTGACACGTCACGGCTCAGCACTGACAGCGTACAGATTCTCTCAAAGGTGGAAATGACCAATCTGGCCACGAAAGCTAAGATGGTCTATACCATTGTGAGCGAAAGCGAAGCCAATCTGCGCGAAGGTAAGATTTCCATCACTACTCCTATTGCCCAAGGACTTCTCAACCATAAAGAGGGCGAAGAGGTGGAAGTGAAAATACCACGCGGAGTCATCAAACTGCGCATCGACAAAATCACCGTGGGGTGAAACCTTTGACCTTAACTCTCAAAACAATACAAAAATGGACATATTCAGTAAAATAGCCGCTGGCGAAATACCCAGCTACAAGTGTGCCGAGAATGAAAAGTTCTATGCTTTTCTGGACATCAACCCGCTGAAGAAGGGTCACACGCTGGTCATTCCTCGCCGTGAAGTGGATTACATCTTCGACATGGAAGACGACGAACTGGCCGAGTTCCAGTTGTTTGCCAAGCGAGTGGCCACAGCCCTGAAGAAAGCCTTCCCCTGCCGGAAGGTGGCTCAGGTGGTGCTCGGACTGGAAGTGCCCCATGCACACATCCATCTCATCCCGATGGATACAGAAGGGGACGTTGACTTCCGCCGTGAAAAACTCAAACTCTCCGAAGAAGAGTTCCGCGAAATTGCTGACAAAATTTGGAAGGAATTCCAGAATCTATAATGACTGAAAAATGACAATTGGGAATTGACGATGAACCACCGGACTGTTTTTTGCTGTGGTCAATTGTCAATTCCCAATTGTCATTTTTCATTTTTCAAATAAACTCCTCGCCATATTGTATTTGAACCTCACTCACGTATTTGCGGATGAGTGCCGACGAATCACCCTTCTTGCAGATAAGCAGCACATTGCCTTTCTCTGCCACGATATAGCCGTCCAAACCGTTGATGACTCCTAAATGGTTTTTGGGCAACTTCACAATGTTGTTCTTGCAGTCTTCCATCACCACCTGCGAGTCGATCACCACGTTGTCGTCCTCCACACGGCTCATGGCCTCGTAGATGGAATGCCATGTCCCAAGGTCTGCCCAACCAAAGTCACCTTTCTGTACATAGACATTTTCCGAACGCTCGAGAATGCCATAGTCGGCCGAAAGATTCGGGAATTTTGAGAAGTTTTCCTCTACAAATGCCAGTTCTTCTTCAAGAGAAACCGTCTCGCCTTCCTTGTCGATCTTACGCAGCACAACGGGCAGCACCTTGCGCAGGCTTTCCACCAAATAGCGAACGTTGCAAAGGAAAATGCCCGTGTTCCAGTAGAACTCGCCGCTCTGCATGAACATGCGCGCAAACTCGCGGTCGGGTTTCTCGGTGAAAGACTGCACCGTGAACAAATCCTTGATGCCAGTTTCCTCTCCCAGCTGAATGTATCCATAACCAGGCTCCGGACGGGTTGGCTTCACGCCCAGTGCTATTATCCAGTTCTTGCTCTCCACAGTTTCGAAACACTCTTCAACGTTGTTCCTGAAGGCCTCCTCTTTGAATACAGCCTGGTCCGAGGGCGACACGATGACCTTAGCCTCGGGATTGATGTGCGAAATGCGGTAAGCTGCCCAAGCAACGCTCGGAGCCGTGTTGCGGTGGATTGGCTCGCTGAGCACATTCTCATGAGGCAACTCCGGCAGTTGCTCGTAAACATAGTGGGCATATTGTCGGTTTGTACTGACAAAAATATTCTCAGGAGGCATAATCGCTGCAAAACGGTCGAACGTCTGCTGCAATTGCGTACGTCCACTGCCAAAAAAGTCAACAAACTGTTTCGGTTGGTTTTCACGGCTGCAAGGCCAAAGCCGCCGCCCTTTACCACCAGCTAGAATCACACAGAAATAATCGTTGTGGGTTCCTGTCATAAATGAATTAGATTTACAAATTAGCGCACTAAGATACATAGAATGTTTGATACTCACAAGTTTTTTCTCTTTTTTCTTTTATAAAATTTGCAAATTCGAAAAATATGTGTACCTTTGCAGCACTTTAAGCCCAGATGGCGGAATCGGTAGACGCGCTGGTCTCAAACACCAGTGGGGCAACCCGTGCCGGTTCGACCCCGGCTCTGGGTACGAGTGCTTAAAGCAATCCCTTGTAAGTTAGCAGCTTACAAGGGATTTTTAGTTATAAAGGTGTATTAAAAGTGTACTCTATAACCATGAGGAGAACTTTTGGGGTGTTTTAGCCTCATCAAAAACAAACAATAAAGGAGTCTGTTTATCTGACAAAAGCATTCTGGTGGGCCATCGGCGTCATTGAAGTGGCCGTGTGCCTTTCCATCAATTTTGGTGGCAACGCTCTGCTCTCTGCCATTCGATAACACACTAACAAAGAAAAGCCCAGCTGACCAAGAGAATCAGTTGGGCTTTTTTCTATACTGTTTGAGCACCATAGCTTAAACTATTACTTCCCAAAAACCGCCTTTATCTGGACCTACTCGACGAACGGCACCTTGCTCTTATAGCTTCTTGATGTTTCTCGCAATGTTTCTCCTGTCAATACCTATTATTTCAGCCATTTTAGTGGTTGAAATATAAGGATCCTCCTTTATCAAGTCGATAATTTTCTGTGACGTTTTCTGTGACGTTTT
>ODAJ012162608.1_pt1 | contig 27055 bp, 21 predicted proteins | sample 1539241 | NCBI WGS metagenome assembly ODAJ01 (sample SAMN02144231, study PRJEB22623) | gut metagenome | biome: sheep rumen | host: Ovis aries | place: New Zealand
ATGTTGAGGTCGTGGCTCACTGGCAGTATGCATCCTGCCGCCTTTATGCGCTGTTTGGATATCACCATCGCTCCGTCGTGCAGCGGCGAGTTCTTGAAGAATATGTTCTCTATCAGTCGCTGGTTTATCTTAGCGTCCACCTGGTCGCCCGTCTCCACTATATCGTCGAGCGGCATAGCCCTCTCTATCACTATCAGCGCACCGCATTTCTGTCTCGCCATACTCATGCATGCCATCACTATCGGCATTATCGCCTCGCGGTCCACGTGTTTCTTCACTGCCTTGTTGTCCTTCACAAACCATTTCAGGAATGTTGACATCTTGCTGTGACCGCCGATGGAATAGAGGAACTTACGTATCTCGTCCTGAAACAGCACGATGATGGCTATCGTACCCACTCCCACCAGTTTGTCGAAGATGGCACCCAGCAGACGCATCTCAAACACCTGAGACACTAAGAGCCACAGCACCACAAACGAGAGTACACCGATGAACACGTTGATAGTGCGCGATTCTCTCATGAACCGGTAAGTGTAATACAGCATTAGTGCCACTAACACTATATCTATCACGTCTTTTATGCCGAAAGAGAAAAACAAAGTTTTTTAGTTCAATGGTTCAAGAGTTCAAGGGTTCAAGGCTTCATACACTTTGATGGTGTCAGTAGCCTCCTTCACGTCGTGCACCCTGAGGATGTCTGCCCCACGTTCCAGAGCCAGCAGGTTCAGCAGCATTGTGCCCTGCAGGGCAGTTGCGTCATTAGGACTGCAGTCAAGCAGTTGCCACACCATGCGCTTTCGGCTCACGCCAGCCAGCACGGGCAGTTCGGGAAATTCCTCCCTCAGCCGTTGCATCCCGTTCAGCACCTGGTAGTTGCCCTCCACCACGGGTGTCTTACCAAATCCGAAGCCTGGGTCGAGGATTATTCTCTCTACACCCAGCGCCTGTAACTCATCCACCTCCTTGCGGAAGTGCTCCTCCATGCTGTCCATGTCGGGTTGTACAGACATCAGCACGTAGCCCGCCTTCAGTCGTGCCACCGTAGCAAACATCCCGTCATCAGCTCCCTCGGTCACGTCGTTTATCAGTTCGACGCCAAACTCCTCTACCGCCATCTGCGCCACTTCAGCTCTGAACGTATCCACACTCAGCGTTGCCTTGCTATGCCCACGTCTTATTGCCGTCAGTGCCATGCGCAATCGCCTCATTTCCTCGTCCTGACTCACTTCCGTAGCCCCTGGTCGGGTGGAGTATGCCCCAACGTCTATTATGGAGCCTCCTTCAGAGATTATCTGCTCTGCTCTTGCCTCAATCTCATATTCCGTCTGCATCCGACTTCCTTCGTAGAAGGAGTCTGGAGTACAGTTGAGTATGCCCATCACTATAGGTTTCATGTTGCAGGATGCATCCTTGTGTTACTGCTTTTCACGCTTTTATGCTACAAAAGTAACAATATTTTCGCACATGCGCAAGAAAAAAGTTTAAAAAAAATGTCAAAGAGCACTCTTGGACTTCGTTCGTGGCCTGTAGACTCCGTCTTTTTGTTGATACAAAGGTACTAAAGAATAATGGGGTATGCAAGTAATTTCGCACTTTTAACACAGGAGTAGTTGAGGAACTGCAGATGCTTAGCAAGGGGGATGCAGAGGGGGCTCCTCTGCACGCAGAAGGGCCACTTCTGCATGCAGAAGCATTGCCTCTGCAGGGTATTTGTACGCATTGTGCAATATACTGAATGTCAACATGTTGCAAAAAGGCATTTTCTGCAAAAAAAAAATCTCTAAGACACTTGAATGGCACAAACAGGGCAAAATGTGCATTCGCATTTTTAACACTTTGGGATTGCAAAGCGTGACAGCGTGACAGTGTGACAGTTCGATTTTGGGTCATCACTTTGTCAAGAAAAGGGGGCAATATTATATTATATATATAATATATATAATATAATATTGAGGTCAATTTAGGGGTATTCCATTACGATTTTTCTAACTGTCACACTGTAACGCTGTAACGCCTTGGAAGTTTTTTGAAAATTTTTCTCCTCTGATATTTGGTAGTGTCAAGAAAAATTCGTACCTTTGTATTGAAATAATTCAGTGGCCTACAAACGTAAAATATAATAAGAAAAGATGAAGACTTTTTTTAATGCGAAAGACCTTGGCGACATCAAGGGAGCGCTGGCAGAGGCGCAGTTGGTGAAGAAAGACCGTTATGCTTTTCAGCATCTGGGCAAGAACAAGACCCTGCTGATGGTGTTCTTTAACAACTCCCTGCGCACCCGTCTGTCAACCCAGAAGGCAGCGATGAACCTGGGCATGAACGTGATAGTGCTCGACGTGAACGCTGGAGCGTGGAAACTGGAAACGGAGCGCGGCGTGATAATGGATGGCGACAAGTCAGAACACCTGCTGGAGGCTATCCCCGTGATGGGATGCTACTGCGACCTTATCGGCATACGCTCGTTTGCAGGACTGACCGACAGAGGCTACGACTACGCCGAGACGATAGTAAACCAGTTTGTGAAGTATTCAGGCAGACCCGTATTCGCTATGGAGACGGCTACCGTTCACCCTCTGCAGGCGTTTGCCGACCTGATAACCATCGAGGAGCATAAGGACAAGGAGCGCGTAAAGGCAGTGCTGACATGGGCACCTCACTGCAGGGCGTTGCCACAGGCTGTGCCTGACTCATTCGCTGAATGGATGCTCGCTGCTCCTGATGTTGACCTCGTGATTACCCACCCTGAGGGCTACGAGCTCGACCCACAGTTTACCAAGGGAGCGCAGATAGAATATGACCAGAAGAAGGCTTTTGAGGGTGCTGACTTCATATATGCCAAGAACTGGTCGTGTCCAGGCGTTACTAACCCAGCCGACTATGGTAAGATACTGGATGACTACCACAAAATGGCACACTGGACAGTGGACGCTGAGCACATGTCGTGGACCAATAACGGCAAGTTCCTGCACTGCCTGCCAGTAAGACGCGGACTGATAGTGACGGATGACGTGATAGAGAGCAAGAACTCGCTGGTGATTCCTGAGGCTGCCAACCGCGAAATAAGTGCCGAAGTGGTGATAAAGAGAATGCTGGAGGCGCTTTAACAGTTAACAGTTAAGAGTTAAGGGTTAAGGGTTAAGAGAGAATCTGTTCCTTGTTCCAATTGACAAGGAACAGTTTTTTTTGTGCTCTGGTGAGGGCTGTATAAAGCCAGTGGATATAGTCGGGAGTGAGCATATCGTCAGTCATGTAGCCCTGATCCACATACACATGAGACCACTGACCGCCCTGCGCCTTGTGGCAGGTTACGGCATAGGCAAACTTTATCTGAAGGGCGTTGTAGTAGATGTCTTTCTTCATAGCCTTCAGGCGGTCAGCCTTGCGTGGCAGGTCCTGATAGTCCTCCATCACGTTGTCGTAGAGCTGCTTCTGCTGCTGCGGAGTGAGCGCTGGAGCATCGCCCTGCAGAGTGTCGAGAATTGCCGTCATGTCAAGCTCCACATCGTCGTAGTCAGGAAACTGCAGGGTTAGGTCGGCAAAGGTAAAACCATATAGTTGGCGCACCCTGCGCACCCTGCGCACCACAGCCATATCGCCATTGGCTATGAAGGGAAGAGGCGGATTCTCCTCGTCGTCAAAATAATGATTCTTGACAATCATGATGCGGTCGCCCGAGCAGAGGGGTTCATCATGTCCCAGCACCTGGGTGCGTATTCCGTTATTATATATGTTGGCAGTCTTGTTGCTACGGGTGATTACTATGGTGTCATCCATCCCCTCACGGGCATAGCTCTGCTCCAGACTCTCCACTATCTCATTGCCTGGCAGCGAGATGATGTCGTCAAACCCCGAGAAGCGTATCTTAGGCAGTTGGGTGGCAGCATCGTGGGTGATAAGGCGGCGCACCTTGTTGGCATTCCATAGTATGCCCGACTTAATCTGCACTCGCATCACCTCGCTGAGGTCGCACTCAAAGACCCTGATGCCGTAACACTCCATCACTCCACGCTGAAGGGCTGGCGCCTCGTCCTCGCCCACTGGGGGCAACTGGGCAGTATCGCCCACCAACATCAAGCGACAGTTGCGCCCTGAATAGACATAGGTCACAAGGTCGTCGATAACCCCACCTCCATTACCTATGAAGTTTGGCATCCCCTCACTCTGCACCTGTGGCAGGGTACTAATCATCGACGCCTCGTCAACCACAAAGAGGGTGTCAACATGCAGGTTTATATCGAGACTGAAGTCTGCGCTGCCCGTCTTCTGGCGGTAAATCTTGCGATGAATGGTACTGGCAGGTCGCTCACAGTTGAGCGACAAAACCTTAGCTGCCCTGCCCGTAGGGGCAAGGAGCACCACCTTCTGACGCAGGTCGATGAGCGTCTGCACCATAGCAGCCACCAGCGACGTCTTGCCCGTACCTGCCGAACCGCGCAGTATCATGGCAGGCATAGAGTCGCGAGATGCCAGAAACTGAGAGAATACGTTGATGGCATTATCTTGATCAGCCGTAGGATAATGACCGAAATGGTGCTCTATGTCGCGTTTAAATTCGCTAAACGTCATGAAAAAGTGAGGTTTTTGTTTGCTCTTGTGCTTTCTTTTTTGTACTTTTGTAGGCAAAATTACAAACTTTTTGTGGAATTTCCTAACTAACGGAGCAAAAAATAATGAAGCCAATCATAATAAGAGCTGGTCAGGGAACGCTGGGATTCATGATTCCAGAGGCTGATGGCACCACTACCTATCACCCTTATGCCGTGAAGAGCGGTATGTCGATAGCTGCCAACCTACGTCAGGCATTCAAAGAAGAGAGTTATCTGGTGAATGGTGCGAAGAAAGCGGTGCTGATGGTAGCATCGCCAGTGATGCTCATGCCCACGGCTGAATATGAGGAGTATGAGCAGTTTGATGCCGACGAGATGTACGGCAACGTGATAACGGGTCACAAGGGCGAGGAGAAGATAATAAAACAGATAGACGAACTGGGCGTTACGGCAGTATTCCCCGTGAACAGCGACCTGCAGATGGTGGTTAACGACCACTTCCCTATCGTAGATACGCAGAACGTGATGACCAACGTGTGGCCATACCTATATAAAAAGTATTACGAGAGTGGCAAAAGACGCAAACTCTTTGCTTATTTCCACGATAAAATGGTGGATATTTGCAATTTTGAGCAGCATCGCATACACTTTGCCAACTCATTCCAAGCCACCCACGCCCACGATGCGCTCTACTACACCATGTACATCTGGAAGCAGTTGGGCATGAACCAGATGGAGGACGAGCTGCACATAATGGGCGACATGCCCCACGGCGACTGGCTGGAGAAGCGACTGAAAACCTACGTAAACAACGTGATTATTAACGGGAACGGGCTCCGCGAAGCACCTGAGCACCAACTGGAGCGCAAGAACGATAACGGGAACAAAACGCCTTTCGACCTCACAATATGCGAGTAATAACAGGAACATACAAGGGGAGACACTTCGATGTGCCCCGTTCGTTTAAGGCACGCCCCACTACCGACTTTGCCAAGGAGAACATCTTCAACGTGATGACGGGCTACATAGACTTTGAGGGCACAGAAGCCCTCGACCTCTTTGCTGGCACAGGGAGCATAACGCTGGAGCTGCTGAGCAGAGGGTGTAAGGAGGTAGTGAGCGTAGAGATGGACAGAGACCACGCACGTTTCATACAGCAGTGCATAGACAAGGTGGGCGCCGAGAACCACACACTCGTAAAGGGCGATGCATTCAGATTTATGAAGAGTTGCAAGAGGCAGTTTGACTTCATCTTTGCCGATCCACCCTACTCGCTTCCCACACTCGAGACCATTCCCGACCTCGCACTGCCTCTGCTGAAGGAGGGCGGCATGATGGTGTTTGAGCACGGCAAGCAGAACGACTTCTCACAGCATCCCCGCTTCGTAGAGAGAAGGGTGTATGGAGCCGTAAACTTCAGTCTGTTCAGATAAATTATCAATTTTCAATTATCAATTATCAACTTGATAGACCGCCTGACCATAGAACGCATAAAGGATAGAGCCGACATAGTGGATGTCGTCTCAGAATTCGTGTCGCTGAAAAAGGTGGGTGTGAACTACAGAGGACTCTGCCCCTTCCACAACGACCACACACCATCGTTCTATGTCTCACCTACGCGCAGAACATGCCACTGCTTCGTGTGCGGCGAGGGTGGCGACAGTGTGGGCTTCATCATGAAACATGAGCAGCTGACCTACCCCGATGCGCTGAGGTGGCTCGCCAACCGATACCACATACAGATAGAGGAACGTGAACTGACAGAGCAGCAGAAGAAAGAACAGTCAGACCGCGAGGCGATGTTCATAGTAAACGAGTGGGCAGCCAAATACTTCAAGAACATTCTGCACAACGATATCGACGGCAGGGCAATCGGTATGCAATACTTCAGGCAGCGAGGCGTGAGAGACGACATCATCGAGAAGTTTCAGTTGGGCTTCTGCCTGAGTGACCGCCATGCTATGTCTGACGCAGCACTGAAAGAGGGGTATCAGAAGGAATACCTCATGAAGACAGGATTGGCATACGAAAGCGACAAAAAAGGCGATTTAATCGATCGTTTTGCGGGCAGAGTGATGTTTCCATGGATAGGTGTGAGCGGTAAAGTGGTAGCATTCGGTGGACGAGTGCTTGACAGCAGGACGAAGGGTGTAAGCCAAAAATACGTCAACTCTCCCGATTCTGACATATACCACAAAGACCACGAACTCTACGGCATATTCCAGGCAAAGAAGGCAATAGCAAAAGAGAATTGTGTATATATGGTGGAGGGATATACCGACGTGATATCCATGCACCAGTGCGGCATAGAGAATGTGGTGGCAAACTCAGGCACGGCACTCTCCGAGCACCAGATACACCTGTTGCACCGCTTCACCCAGAACATAGTGCTGCTATACGATGGCGACGAGGCTGGCATCAAGGCTGCGCTGAGGGGAACAGACATGTTGCTCAAGGAGGGTATGAACGTGAAGGTGATGCTGTTGCCTGATGGCGACGACCCCGACTCCTTTGCACGCAAACATACGGCAGACGAGTTCAGGCAGTACATCAAGGAACACCAGACGGACTTTATAGAGTTTAAGACAAAGGTGCTGCTGAAAGATGCCACCGACCCTCGCGTGCGCTCCGAGGCTATTTCAAGCATCATAGAGAGCATCAGCGTGATAGGCGACCCCATAGTGAGAGCCACATACATACAGGACTGCGCCGTAAGACTGGGATACAGCGAACAGACCCTGACAGCCAAGATGAATGAGAACATCAGAGGCATGAGGACTAACCAGCGCCGACAGACTACTGACCAACCTGCCGCCCCAACCAGTGAGGCACAGGAGAATCAAGTTGAAACACAGCCTAAAGAGGAAGAAAAGAAGCAGGAGATAAACGTCAACACACTATCGTCGCTGATAATAAAAATGGTGATAAAACACGGTGGAATCGTGATTTTTGACAACGTAGAGACTGAAGACGGCGACACTATCTCGTTCACCCTTGCCGAGTGGATAGACTATAACCTGAAGCAGGACGGACTGCAGTTTGCCGAATCCATATACAACCAGATACTCAAGGAGGCAGTGGAGCATTCCAAGGACGAGAACTTTGATAGCGAGAAATACTTCACACTGCACCCCGACTACGACATCTCTTCAATATCAATAAAGCTGTGTGCCGACAACGTGATACTCTCGAAGAGTCTGCAAATGGAGGTAACACCCTATATATTAAGGGAACAGGCTGAGCACCTGCTGCTCGATTTCCTTAATGAGTATCTAATGCAACGCATAAACCAGCTGACCACTGAGATAAAGCAGGCTGGCGACGACATGGACAAACAGATGACGCTGATAGGCGAACTGCAAAACGTTCAGAAAATGCGTATGCAGATATCCCAGAAAACAGGCACCAGCGTAATAACGAGGAGGGTATAAAGGCTTCTAAATGTTCAAAAGTTCAAGGGGCAAAAGGCAAATTAGGGTTTTTCCCACACCGTGATAGGGATTTTTCCCTTTCACATAGCGAGATATCTACGTATCTTTGCACCAGAAATCATAACAAAACAAACTTATGCACACTATGAAGAAGTTTATAATGACAATGGTAGCACTGCTCACAGCAGTGACTGGTGTAAAGGCTATGGGATATGAGCAGGCAAGAGAACAGGCTCTGTTCCTCACCGACAAGATGGCTTACGAGCTGAACCTGTCGGAGAAGCAGTATGAGGCAGCCTACGAGATAAACCTCGACTACCTCATGAGTGTCAACACTGTTGATGACGTGTATGCTGAGTGCTGGCGTCAGCGCAACCTCGACATGCAGGTGATATTCTACGACTGGCAGTGGGATGCCTTCTGTGCAGCTACATATTTCTACCGTCCGCTCTACTGGGATGCTGGCGTATGGCACTTCGGCATCTATGCACACTACCCCGTGCGCACGTTCTATTACTTTGAGCGTCCTGTGATATGGGCTACATATTGCGGAGGTCACAGCTGGCGCTACAATGGCGGACGTTCGTGGTATGTACATCACGGTCCCTCATACAGAGTAGCTCGCCACGTAGGTATGCGTGGACACCACTATACTGGCGGTGCACATCACAGGGATGGTGCTTATCGTGGAGGAGGCTCGTTCCGCCATCGCGGCGATGGAGGTGCAAGGATTAACGGACGCCAGAGTAGCACTCGCACTGGTGGTCACGGAAGCTTCGGAGGTGGCACCAGAGACGGCGGTCGTAGCGGAGGCGGCAGCTTCGGCGGACGCAACAGCTTCGGTGGAGGCAACAGCCGTAGCGGTTTCGGCAACAACAGCGGCGGTAGTAGCAGTCGTAGCAGTTTCGGAGGTGGCAGCAGCCGCAGTAGCTTCGGCGGTGGAGGTAGCTCACGCAGTTACGGCGGAGGCGGTAGCTTCGGCGGTGGTTCGCGCAGCTATGGCGGAGGCGGTAGCTTCGGTGGTGGTCATGGCAGCTTCGGTGGCGGCGGCAGTCGCGGCGGCTTCGGCGGTGGAGGCGGCTTCGGCGGTGGTCACGGAGGTGGTCATGGTGGCGGTCACGGTGGCGGTCATCACTAAGCCCCATAACAGATACAACATCTAAAAGATAGATATGAAGATTATTAGATATAGCGTATTTCGCGCCCTCTGTGCAATAGCAGTGGGCGCATTGCTCGTTAAATACCGTGAGGACATGGTAGAGTGGATGACCATAGCGATAGGAGTGCTTTTCTTCCTGTCAGGACTTACTGCCATGATAGCCTCGATGGGCAAGAAGAAAGAGGTCGTTTCGTCCGATAAAACCGAGGAAAATGTGTATACACAGATGGCTGAGACGGCTATTCAGCGTAGTGGCGAAAACCAATCCTCCTCATCCGACTCTCCTGTTACAGAGCGCAACGGTTGGGGATGGGGCTCTTTCGTTGGTATGGGTTGCATGATACTCGGACTCATACTCGCCCTGATGCCTAAGACGTTCGTCCACTTCCTGGTGTACATCATCTCGGCATTCCTCATAATCGGTGCCATACAGCAGTTTGTTACCCTCGCCGTAGCACGTCGCGATGCTGGCGTAGGTTTCTTCTATTGGGTAATGCCTACCCTGCTGCTGATAGTTGGCGGCATAGCGCTATTCAAGCCTACCACCTTTGCCAGTGCACCGCTGTTCTTCATCGGCTGGTTCCTTATAATCTACGGCATAGTGGAATGCGTCAATGCTCTCAAGGCACGCAGCAACCGCAAGAAAGCAGAGAAAGAAGCTAACTTCTATAACCTCAACCAGCGCCCCGACTTCACTGATGCCGAGGTGATAGAGGCTGAGGAAGTCAAGGAATAATAATTTTTCATTTTTAAAACTTTTAATCTTTATCTATCAATGAATTCCATTCATGACATCACAGTAAAAGACCGCAAAGGTAATGCTGTACCATTAAATCTGTATGCTAATGAAGTAGTGCTCATCGTCAACACAGCCACACAGAGCGAACTCACCCCACAATATAAAGACCTTGAAGCCTTGTATGAGAAATACCACTCTCAGGGTTTTGAGGTGCTCGATTTCCCCAGCAACCAGCCCACCAAGTCTTGCCCAGGCACCGACGAGATGGTGCACCAGTTCTGCAAGGACAACTACAACACCCAGTTTGCCCGTTTCAAGAAAGCGAAAGTGAGCGGTCCTGATGCCGACCCTCTCTTCAAATACCTCACCGAGAAGGTTCCTGGCGAGATAACCGAGGATTTCACCAAGTTCCTCGTCAACAAGATTGGCAAGGTGGTGGCACGTTTCGATGCCAACACTTCCTTCGCCACCATCGAAAGCAAGATACAAGAATTACTATAATCCATAAAAATAAGCATAACACAAGACACGATGAAGACAAAATGCTTGATCATAGGTAGCGGACCTGCTGGCTACACCGCAGCCATCTATGCAGGCAGAGCAAACCTCGCACCACTGGAGTATTGCGGTCCGCAGATGGGCGGCCAGCTGACCCAGACCACTATAGTAGAGAATTTCCCAGGCTATCCGCAGGGTGTGGATGCCAACCAGATGATGATGGAACTGCGCGAACAGGCAGAGCGCTTCGGTGCCGACATCCGTGACGGCGAAATAGTCGAGGCCGACCTCACCCAGCGTCCTTACACCTTCAAGACCGATGGCGGCGAGACCATCAAGGCCGACAGCGTGATTATTGCCACTGGTGCTAAGGCTAAATACCTGGGACTGGCTGACGAAGAGAAGTATAACGGTATGGGCGTGAGTGCCTGTGCCACCTGTGACGGTTTCTTCTATCGCAAGAAGGTTACGGCAGTAGTAGGCGGCGGCGACACAGCCTGTGAGGATGCCCTCTATCTCTCCCAACTCTGCCAGAAGGTGTACCTCGTGGTGCGCAAACCTTATCTGCGTGCTTCAGAGATTATGCAGCAGCGAGTGAAAGAGGCCGAGAACATCGAGATACTCTTCGAGCACAATGCCACTGGTCTCTACGGCGAGAACGGTGTGGAGGGTATGCACCTCGTGAAGCGTAAGGGCGAAGCCGACGAAGAGCACTATGATGTGGCAATCGACGGATTTTTCCTCGCCATAGGTCACAAACCAGTCACCGACATCTTCCAAGGCAAGATTTTGCTCGATGAAATGGGCTATATTAAGACTCTCGGCACCTCTCAGCAGGTGTGCGACACTACTGGCAAAGCCATCCCTGGAGTGTACGCCGCAGGTGACGTTTGCGACCCTGTATATCGTCAGGCCATCGTGGCAGCAGGCAGCGGATGCAAGGCAGCCCTCGATGCCGAGAAATACCTGCAGACAATATAAATTTATAAAGATATTTGCGTGGTTCAATTATTTTTTGTAATTTTGCACCCGCAAAAGCCCAGATGGCGGAATTGGTAGACGCGTTGGTCTCAAACACCAATACTTCACGGTGTACGGGTTCGAGTCCCGTTCTGGGCACTCTGAAGGATGTTCGTAAGGCATCCTTTTTTTGTTTTATAGCGGTTTTAGGCTATCTTCTTTTTACGTTTTTTAACAATAGCGTATAAAGGTACGTGAAATATTTTCGTTTCATTTGCGTTTGTTAAGGTGTGGATAAGTGCAGAATAGTCATACTATCGGCCCTGCTGGTGCTAATCTCTGTAGAGGCTGGTGCTCAGTTTGACGCGTACTTCTCTCACTACTTTGACATGCAGACAGCTTTCAACCCTGCAGCGGCAGGCAAGGCTAACAAGATAAATGTTACTGGTGCATACGCTATGGCACTGTCTGGATTTGAGAATGCCCCAAAGACAGCTTACATCTCAGGCGACATGCCTTTTTACTTCCTGAATAGCATCCACGGAGTGGGATTGCAGTTGTGGAATGATAAGACGGGTCTTCAGACCAGACAGATAATCGATGCCCAGTATGCTCTGCGCAAGAGTCTCGGAGGCGGCTGGCTGTCAGTTGGATTGCAGGTTGGACTGCTGAACATGAAATATGAGGGTTCGAAGGCTGATGTGATAGACTCCGACGACCCTGTGTTCAAGAACAAGAGCGACGTTGACGGCAACGCCCTCGACCTCGGCTTCGGTTTGCTCTACCAGCGTAAGAACTGGTATATAGGCATCTCTGGTCAGCATGCCACCAGTCCCACTATGTCGCTGGGCGACGTGAACAAGTTTGAGGTGGCAGCCACATGGTACGCTCATGGCGGTGCCGACTTCCAGTTGCGTAACCCTCTGCTTAAGATTTCCACCTCAGGCATAGTGCGCACCGATGGCGTTTCTGTTCGTGGCGATATGACGGGCCGACTGATATACACCTACGACAAACGAATGTTCTACGGCGGTGTCACCTACAGCCCCACCTACTCGGTCACGGCACTCGTGGGTGCTAATTTCCACGGCGTGGTGTTTGGTTACTCCTATGAGTTCTACACCAACGGCATCGACCTCAAAAACGGTACTCACGAACTCTTCGTAGGTTACCAGACGGATATCAACATCGGCAAGAAGACCAAGAACCGTCACCAGACCACGAGAACGTTGTAGGCGACTCACCCCTCCCCCCTCTCTGCAAGAGAGGGAAACAAAAACAAGACATAGCATATAGTAACGAAATAATAAGATTTTATAATATATGATGTTAAGATTAAAAAGAATCGTGCATATCTCTCCCCTCGCTCACAGAGAGGGGCTGGGGGTGAGTCTGCTTTTCGCCCTCATTATGCTCACCTCCTGCTTCGGAGGCAAGATGGCGCAGTCTAAGCAGGGCGGCGAGGTGACTGGTGTGGGCACTGGCAAAGGATTCCAGGAGCCTACCCCTTACGGCATGACGTTGATAAACCGCGGTTTCCTGCGCATGGGTATTGAGAAGGAAGACTCTCTGTGGGGCAAGACCACACCAGTGAAAGACATCTCTGTCGATGGTTTCTGGATGGACGAGTATGAGATTACCAACTCCAAGTACCGCCAGTTTGTTATGTGGGTGCGCGACAGCATTCTGCGCACACGTCTTGCCGACCCAGCCTATGGTGGCGACGAGACCTACATGATTACCGAGGATAAGAACGGTGATCCTGTCACCCCTCACCTCAACTGGAAGAAGAACCTGCCTCGCAAACCTAACGAGGACGAGCAGCGCGCCATCGAGAGTCTCTATAAGACCAACCCTGTTACTGGCGAGAAGATGCTCGACGCTTCGCAGATGAACTACCGTTACGAGATTTACGACTACGTTACGGCAGCCCTTCGTCGCAACCGCCTCGTGGCTGAGGAGCGCGACCTCAACACCGACCACGTAGTAAACGAGAACGAGGTGGTGATGATATCCAAGGACACAGCCTACATAGACGATGAGGGCCGCATAGTGCGCGAGACCATCAACCGTCCGCTCTCTGGTCCGTGGGACTTCCTCAACACGTACATTATTAATATCTATCCCGATACCACCTGTTGGGTCAACGACTTCACCAACAGCGACAACGAGATGTACCTGCGCAACTATTTCTCTAACCCCACCTACAACGAGTATCCTGTGGTGGGCGTGACATGGGAACAGGCTAACGCCTTCTGCGCTTGGCGCACCGAATATCTGCTCAAGGGTCTCTCAGGCGCAGCACGCTACATACAGCGTTACCGTCTGCCTACCGAGGCTGAGTGGGAGTATGCCGCTCGCGGCAAGGACGGCACCGAGTTTCCTTGGGAGAATCCTGACGTGAAGAACGGCGACGGCTGTTTCTTCGCCAACTTCAAGCCCGACCGCGGCAACTACACCAAGGACGGCAACCTCATAACCTCAAAGGTGGGCATCTATTCAGCCAACAGCAACGGTCTCTTCGATATGGCGGGCAACGTAGCCGAGTGGACCTCCACCATCTACACCGAGGCAGGTGTCGAGGCGATGAACGACTTCAACCCTCAGCTGGAGTATAAGGCAGCCAAGGAAGACCCTTACCGTCTGAAGAAGAAGAGCGTTCGAGGTGGTTCGTGGAAAGACCCCGAGAGCTACATCCGTTCGGCATGGCGCTCATGGGAGTATCAGAACCAGCCACGCTCCTACATCGGTTTCCGTTGCGTGCGCTCACTCGCCAGCTCGGCAAGCATCAATCAGAGAGGAAAGAAAAAACGTTAGTTCACAGTTATCGTAGCGTAGCGTATCGTAGCCCTTTAGGGCGTATCGTAGTGGCATAGCCACGTATCGTAGCGCAGCGTATCGTTAACGTTCCCGTTAAAACAAAGAAATATGTCAACAAAGTATAGCAAAATAAACTTCATCTATTTCATGCAGAAATGGATGGACAGCGTGCCAGGTCAGACGTTCATGAACTACGCCTACTCATGGGGTGCTGCAGTCGTAATTCTCGGTACACTCTTCAAGCTCACCCACCTTCCTGGTGCCAACATCATGCTGTTCATCGGCATGGGCACCGAGGTGTTCGTGTTCTTTATCTCGGCATTCGACCGTCCGTTTGATAAGTCAACCATCGACATGACACTCGACAACCACATGGACGATAGCATCATCGACAATGCCGTAGAGGCACCGTTCGACGAGACCGACGACGAGCCTGTCAGCGCTCCAGCCAGTGCTCCTTATGCCGCTTCTGGCATACAGGGCGGCACCATCATCATTGGTGGGGTTAATAACGGGAACGGGAACGTTAACGGGAACGGGTTCCGCGAAGCGCCTGAGCACCCACTGGAGCGCAAGAACGCTAACGCTAATGGGAACCAAGCCACTGCTCAGGAGCCTATCACCTTCGAGCCAGCCGCTGCCGTTGCTGCCAACGCTGCTGAAACATCAGCCGCTGCATCGCCAGCCGCTGTTGCAGCAGGGGGCACCGTCATCGGAGCTCCAGCGCCAGCCGTCAGCGTTGCTACTGCCGAGGCTATGGAGACAGCCACCACCGCTTATGTGGAGCGCCTCGAACAGCTCAACGAGACCCTGCAGAAGGTGGAGCAGCTCTCAGCACGCCTCGCCACCGACAGCGAAGAGATGGAAAACCTCAACCGCACGCTCACTGGCATCGCCCGCGTTTACGAGATGCAGCTCAAGTCTGCCTCACAGCAGATTACCACACAAGACTCTATCAACGAGCAGACCCAGCTCATGGCCGACAAGATCAGAGAGCTCAACTCTATCTATGCCCGCATGATTGAGGCAATGACCACGAATATGCCGAAGGCATAAGAGTTCAATAGTTAGAATAGTTCAATAGTTCAATAGTACCTTTGAACCAGCGAAGCGACTTGAACCTTTTGAATCTCTTGAACAAAAAAGAAATAATGGCAATAAAGAAAAGACCGATATCCCCCCGCCAGAAGATGATCAACCTCATGTATGTGGTGTTGATGGCACTGCTGGCAATGAACGTCTCCACCGAGGTGCTCAACGGCTTCTCCATCGTAGAAGACGGTCTGGCCCGTTCCACCAAGAATGCCGTACGACAGAACAACGGCATCTACCTCGACTTCGACGAGCAGATGAAGGCAAACCCCCAGAAGACACGCCCCTGGTATGCCAAGGCTCAGGAGGTGAAGAAGATGAGCGACGAGCTCTACAATTTCATCGACGAACTCAAGGTGGCAATCGTCAAGGAGGCCGACGGCGCCGATGGCGACGTACACAACATACAGAACAAAGAAGACCTCGAGGCAGCCTCACAGGTCATGATATCACCAGGCCGAGGCAAAGGCCCGCAGCTCAAGAAGATGCTCGAGAACTATCGCGACCGCTGTGCCAACCTCCTGCCCGACGAGCACCTCAAGAAGATAGTCTATGACACCTTCCTCAACGAGACCTCGCCACAGTCTAAGGCACTCGGCAAGGGGTGGGTAGAACACATGTTCGAGGATATGCCAGTGGCAGCCGCCGTCACCATCCTCTCCAAGATGCAGAACGACGTGCGCAACACCGAGGGCGAGGTGCTCCATGCCCTCGTCAGCAATGTTGACCTCAAGGATATCCGCGTCAACAAGCTCTCAGCCTTCGTCATCCCCAACGCCCAGACCGTGGTGCGTGGCGACCGTTTCTCAGCCAAAATCGTCATGGCAGCCATCGACACCACCCAGCAGCCCGAGATATACATCGGCGGCCGTCAGGTCAACCTGCGCAACAACACCTACGAGTTCACCGCAGGGCGCACAGGCGACTTCACCCTCTCAGGCTATATGACCATGCGCGATGGCAGCGGCGAGGTGCTCCGACGCGACTTCTCACAGAAGTACACCGTCGTTGACCCTTCAGCCACCGTCTCAGCCGACCTCATGAACGTGCTCTATGCAGGTTTCAATAACCCCGTCTCCGTCTCCATTCCAGGCGTGCCGCTCAATAAGGTCGTGGCAACCATGAGCGGAGGCTCCTTCACCCCTACAGGACCAGGCCACTACATCGCCCGTCCTAACGCCGTGGGTCAGGATGTCACCATCACCGTCTCCAGCACCGCCACAGGCAAGCCAGTGCAGATGGGACAGTACACCTTCCACGTGCGCAAACTCCCCGACCCTACCGCCTACATACAGGTTGGCGACAGCCGTTTCCGCGGGGGTGGACTGGCTAAGGCATCACTCCTTGGCGCCTCAGGCATCCGTGCCGCCATCGACGACGGACTGCTCGACATCGAGTTCCGTGTCACAGGCTTCGAAGCCGTCTTCTTCGACAATATGGGCAACGCTGTGCCCGTTGTCAGCAACGGTGCCCACTTCTCCGCCCGTCAGCAGGAGACCTTCCGCAAACTCTCCCGTCAGAAGCGCTTCTACATCTCGCGCATCCACGCCATCGGTCCTGACGGCATAGCCCGCACCCTGCCGTCGGCAATGGAAATAGTGATAAAGTAATAAGTAAAAAGTAAAAAGTAAAAAGTATATGAGAAAGTTCCTTATAATTTATTCCTTATTAATTATTACTTTCGCTCCGATGGAGCGAGCTGACGCTCAGCCACAGGCACGCCGCGCCCAGCAGGCACAGCAGAAGAGTGCAGCTGCCAACGCCCTCACCACCCGTGCCCAGATATCCTACCCCATCGCACAGCAGATGAAGGAAGACGTAGTGTGGCGTCGCGACATCTACCGCGAGCTCGACCTGCTCGAGGGCGCCAACTCAGGCATGTACTATCCCGTAGAGCCCGTAGGCAGTCAGATGAACCTCTTCACCTACCTCTTCAAACTCGTCCTCTCAGGTCAGGTTAAGGCCTACGAGTACCGACTCGACGGCAACGAGTCCTTCGAGCCCGACGCACAGGTCAAGCCCCTGTCCTTGCTCGACAACTACCATATCTACTACGAGAAGAAAGACGGCCGACTCAAGCTCGACAACTCCGACATACCCTCACGCGAGGTTAAGTCCTACTACATCAAGGAGTCAGCCTACTACGACCAGTATTCAGCCACCTTCCATCGCAAAGTCATCGCCCTCTGCCCTATCATGAGCCGTGAAGACGACTTCGGCGACGGTGCCAGCAAATACCCCCTCTTCTGGGTGAAGTATGACGACGTAGCACCCTTCCTCACCAAGCAGACCATCATGACCAGCGACCTCAACAACGCCGCCACCATGAGCATGGACGACTACTTCGTCAAGGGCATGTACAAAGGCAAAATCTACAAGACCAACAACATGCTCGGTCAGACCCTCGCCCAGTACTGCCCCACCGACTCCGCCATGACCAAGGAGCAGAAGAAGATAGAGTCCGAGCTCCTCGCCTTCGAGAAGAACATCTGGGGCGACCCTGTCAAGAAAGACAGCCTCGACTCCATCGCCAAGGCACTCAAGGAAAATCCTAAGGCAGCCCGCAAAGCCGCCAAGAAGAACCGCCGCGCAGGAGGCGACGCCAAGGTCAGCAAGAAGTCACGCTCTCGCTCAGGCAGTGCCGCAACAGGCTCCTCCGCCCGCGTCAGCGTGCGCCGCCAGAGGCACTAAAAAATTAGGAATTAGCAATTAGGAATTAGCAATTAGGCTCCGAGCTCTGCTTGCCTGAGCACCAACTGGAGCGCAAGAACGGGAACGGGTTTTAGTTTACAGTTTACAGTTATCGTAGCGCAGCGTATCGTAGCACCGCAGGTGCGTATCGTAGCCTTTTAGGGCGTATCGTAGTGGCTTTAGCCACGTATCGTAGCACAGCGTATCGTTATAGTTCAACATATATGAAAAAAATATTATTTTTTGCATTCGCAATCGTGTTCAGCCTTGCGGCTGAAGCCCAGGTGCAGTTCGGCGTGCGCGCAGGCGCCAACCTCGTCAATATGAAGATGGGCGACGGTGTGCAGAACCTCAGCGGCAACAACCGCTCAGGCTTCTACGTAGGTCCCACCATCAAGTTCGGACTGCCCGTCACAGGCCTCGGCATCGACGCCTCCGCCGTCTATGACCAGCGCACCTCCGACGTGGCATACACCAACGAGCAGGGCAACCCAGCCTCAGAGCGAGTCACCGCCCGCGCCATCAGCATCCCCATCAATGTGCGCTACGGCATCAACGTCAGCATCGTCGAGCTCTTCGCCTTCGCAGGTCCCCAGTTCGGCTTCAACCTCTCCAAGAGCAAGTACCTCGGCACCAACGAATGGACGTGGCGCTCCAGCAACCTCTCCGTCAACGTCGGTGTAGGCTTCTGCGTGCTCGACAAGGTCGAGGTCAAAGCCAACTACAACGTAGCCTGCGGCAAGACAGGCGAAGTCAACGTCTGGAATGCCACCAAGACCACCGTTGTCGATTCCTTCAAGTCCAAGTATAACTCCTGGCAGGTCGGCGTAGCCTACTATTTCTAAGCTCGCCCCAGCCCTCAGGCTGTCATATAAATCAATACTTCTATCTGTAGAGGCAATGTTTCTATAGACAGAAGCATTACTTCTAGCGCCAAAAGCATTACTTCTGCATCCAGAAGTAATGCTTTTATCTTTTCATAATATTTCACTCTATCATTTCTGTTATTTTTTATTAGGGAACTTTTTTATGCCTCTACCTCCCTAATTCTTCCAAACTCCGCATAAATACTGGACTGAGCATAGGGAGGTAGGGTGTCGACATCTCCCTCAGACCTCCCTCTAACCTCCCTTAGACCTCCCTAAGCAAAATGTAGTGCACCCCAAAAGTTGGACACTGACAAAATCTGGGAAGGGAGGTCTTAGGGAGGTGAAAGGGACCTCTCAGGGAGGTATGGAGGGTCAACCTCCCTATCGTGAAGTCGCATAAACACTGAGGGTTGCAAGCTATTAGGGAGGTTAGGAGGTTAAAAGTGCGAAAAACTGTTTTTCTATAGTTTTTCTTTGCTTTCGTTTGGAGAATTAAAAAATAATATATATCTTTGCATGAGTTTTGTGAGACACAAAAAAGAAATATGTACAAAAGACGTAAACTAACCTACTTACCGTTACACATATTATATATAGTATGCTTCATTATCTGCATTACGTCATGCTCCACTGACAGTAAGAAATATCGTGTGGGTGTGTCGCAATGCTCTGCTGATATATGGCGCGACAAACAGAATGCTGAACTGCGCATGGGTGCTTACTTCCACGACAATGTGGAAGTAAAGTTTGCTGCTGCCTATGACAGTGACGAGCGACAGGTGCAGCAGATAGACAGTCTGATAAATGAGGGTATAGACCTGCTGATTGTGGCACCTAACCAAGTGGAGACAATATCGCCAGCCATAGACCGTGCTTACGACAAGGGTATCCCAGTGATAGTGTTCGAGCGCAAGACGAGTTCCCGCAAATATACAGCCTCTATGAGCGCCGACAACTACGAGATGGGACGAGTAATGGGCGAATATATCATATCAAAACTTGACGGCAAGGGAACGATATTGGAATTGCAAGGACTGGAGGGTTCTTCGCCAGCTATAGAGAGGCACAACGGACTGATGGATGCACTGAAGAAGGCACCAGGCATAAAGGTTGCCGCTTCGCTGCGTGGCGACTGGACTGAGCCCACTGCATACAAAACGACGAGCAAATGGCTTGCCGAGCATAAGGGAGAGAGGATTGACATGGTGTTTGGCGGAAACGACCGTACCGCCATGGGAGCACGAAAAGCGTTTCTTGAGTCTGGTACCGAAGTACTACCCTTATTTTGTGGCATTGACGGACTGCCTGGCAAAGACGGTGGCATACAGCAGGTGCGCGACTCTCTACTCGAAGCATCGTTTATCTACCCTACGCGTGGCGATATGCTCCTTGATCTGGCGATGCGCATACTGGAGGGCAAACCTTACAAAAAGGATACGCTGCTGATATCGGCTATGGTTACCCACGACAATGCCAAGGCGCTGTTGATGGAGAGTGAGGAGATAAAGAGGCAGTCAGACAGACTCAACCTGCTGCATGACAAGGCAAACTCATACATGCAGGAACTGGATGCCCAACGCATGGTAAACTGGATGACACTTGGCATAATAGTGCTGCTGGTAGTAGTGTTTGTGCTGTTCTACCTCTATTATCTGAGAAAAGTGAGTATGCAGAGGGAACGTGTGGCTAACACACTGTGGAATATGGACTCAATAGCGGGTACGGAAGACAAAGAGAGCGCTGAAATGGGCTTTTTTTCAAAATTCCGCGAATGCGTGGAGGCACACATGGACGACAGCGACCTGAGCATTGACGACCTGGCTGCGTACATGAATCTCAGTCGCACCCAACTATACCGCAAAGTAAAGGCTGTAACAGGCTCATCACCAGTGGAGCTGCTGCGTACCACACGTCTAAAACGTGCCTACGAACTGCTGCTTACAACAGACAAGAGCGTGTCTGAGGTAGCCTACGCCGTAGGTTTCTCTGCTCCATCATACTTCACCAAATGCTTCAAAGACGAGTTTGGTATGGTGCCAGGAGAGGTGAGGAAAGTTGAAGATTGAAGATTGAAAGATTGTGATTTTTCGTTCATTTCGTTGTAAAAATGTTGCATGAAACATTTTTTTTACGGAGTGAACGATATTTTTTACGTGAAAAGCACGCATGTTAATACTTTTGCAAGCAAACATTATATATCAACAAAAAGTATTAACTAAAACCTTAAAGTAAATGGAACAAACGAAACGACTGGTTATGAGCTTACTGGCAGTGATGCTCTGCACCATGGTGTTTGCCCAGAGTGACATTACAGGTACGGTGGTTGACTCGCAAGGCGAACCAATCATTGGCGCTACAGTAGTAGTTAAGGGCAGTGCTGCAACAGGTACAGTGACCGACTATGACGGTAACTTCAAACTGAAAGTGGAGGCAGGCAAAACGCTCGTCTTCAGCTATGTGGGTTATGACAAGCAGGAATTGCCAGCCCAGAACAACATGAGAGTAGTGATGAAGGACGACGTTCAGACACTGAACGAGGTAGTGGTAACAGGTTATACCACCCAGCGTAAGGCTGACCTGACAGGTGCCGTATCAGTGGTGAGCGTTGACGAGCTTGCCAAGCAGAACGAAAACAACCCCATGAAAGCACTTCAGGGTCGTGTGCCTGGTGTAAACATTGCAGCTGACGGTAATCCTTCAGGCTCTGCGGTTGTTCGTATTCGTGGTATGGGTACTCTGAATGACAACGACCCTCTCTACATCATCGACGGTGTGCCCACCAAGGGCGGTATGCACGAACTGAACGGCAACGATATAGAGTCTATTCAGGTATTGAAGGATGCTGCATCAGCCAGCATCTACGGTTCTCGTGCTGCCAACGGTGTGATTATCATCACCACCAAGAAGGGTAAGGAAGGCAAAGTGAAGGTGAACTTCGATGCCAGCATTGCTGCTTCTTTCTTTAACAACAGAATCAAGACGCTGAATGCCAGTCAGTGGGGCAAAGCCCTGTGGCAGGCTTTGGTAAACGATGGTGAAGACCCTAACATCAAGGGTAACGACTTAGGCTATAACTTCAATTGGGGTTATGACGGCAATGGCAATCCCCAGTTCTACGGACTGACCATGAATCGTTATCTGGACGATCAAGCAACAGTGCGCAGCGGCGACACCGACTGGTTTAATGAGGTTACACGCACGGGCGTAGTACAGCAATATAACCTCTCTGTCAGCAATGGTTCGGAGAGGGGTAACTCTTTCTTCTCAATCGGTTACTACAAAAACCTCGGTACCATCAAGGACACCCAGTTCAGTCGTTTGTCTGCTCGTGCCAACAGCGACTACAAACTATTTGGCGACAAGGTGGTGATTGGCGAAAACTTCACCATCAACCGTACAACGGGCGTGGATGCTCCTGGCGACATTATAGAGAATGCTTTGCAGTTCAATCCTAACTACCCTATATATGCAGAGAACGGAGAGTATGCCCAGACACTGGGTTTGTACTTTGAGCGTGAGAACCCTCTGAGCACTCTCAGCCGCAATAAGGACAACGAATACACACAGTGGCGTGCCTTTGGCGATGTGCACCTCAGCGTGACACCTATGAAGAACCTCATGTTGCGCACCACATTCGGTATGGACTATACACAGAAGCAGCAGCGTTTCCTTACCTATCCTATTATAAATGGTAAGAAGAGAAACCTTGAGACAGCTGCCGAGAACAAACAGGAACACTGGATGCGATGGATGTGGAACGCCATTGCTACCTACAACCTTGAGATAGGCAAGCACAGAGGCGATGCCATGATAGGTATGGAGGTAAACCGTCAGAATACCAACTGGACCAGCGCAAAGCGCTATGAGCAAGCTATTCTGAACACCGACTTCATGTGGCCTTCAGCAGGTACAGGACGTCAGCTTGCCAAGGGTTCTGGCGACGGTTTCTCACTGGTATCATTCTTCGGCAAAGTTAACTATACATACGACGACAAGTACCTTGGCTCATTCACCCTGCGTAGGGATGGCTCAAGCCGCTTCGGTAAGAACAACCAGTATGGTACCTTCCCATCAGTGAGCGCTGGCTGGCGCATCTCACAGGAGAAGTTTATGAAGCCTACCTCTGGATGGCTCGACAATCTGAAGATACGCTACTCATGGGGTAAGACGGGTAACTCTGAAATTTCCAACACTGCACGCTATACCCTCTACGCGCCAGTAGTATCAACAGAACTGTGGGATGGCGGTGCTCCTGCAGGTTCTACCTACGACATAGCAGGCAGCAACGGCGGTGCTATACTTGGCAGCGGCTACGTACGCACACAGCGTGGCAACGAAGACATTAAGTGGGAGACCACCACACAGCACAACATAGGTCTCGACTTCGCTGTATTGAATAATGAGATTTACGGTTCATTCGACTGGTTCCACAAGAAGACTACCGACATTCTGCTACTGATGAAAGGCATCGGCGCTATGGGTGAAGGTGCTGACCAGTGGATAAACGCAGGCGAGGTGAAGAACGTAGGTTGGGAACTCACCTTAGGCTATCGTCACAAGACCTCTTACGGACTGTCATGGGACATCAACGGCAACCTCAGCAAATATACCAACGAAATAACCAAACTGCCTGGCACGGTAGCCGCAAGCGGCGTATATGGCGGCAACAGTAAACTGAGCGTTGTAGGTCACGCAATGGGCTCGGTAGTGGGCTACGTAGCCGACGGCATATTCAAGAGTCAGGAAGAGATTGCCAACCATGCTTATCAGGAAGGAGCAGGCATCGGTCGCATACGCTATGCCGACCTGAACCACGATGGCAAGATAACCGAGGACGACCAGACATGGATATTCAACCCTACACCAAAACTCTGCTGGGGTTTGAACGTATATCTGCAATATAAGGACTGGGACTTCACCATGTTCTGGCAGGGTGTACAGGGCGTTGATGCCAACACCTATGCCCTGAAGACACAGACTGACTTCTGGGCAAGCACTAACGCTGCTACCAATATGCCTTACCTGAACAAGGGTGACAGAGTGCTCGATGCATGGAGTCCTTCCAATCCTGGCAGTGATATACCAGCCCTCACCAACTCAGACAGCAACAAAGAGGGACGTATGTCAACCTATTTTGTGGAGAATGGTTCGTATGCCAAGCTGCGCAACGTGCAGATAGGCTACAACCTGCCTAAGAAGGCTGTGGCAAAACTGAGTCTAGAGCGCATTCGTCTCTATCTCTCAGCCCAGAACCTGCTTACTATCAAGAGCAAGAACTTCTCCGGCACCGACCCTGAGAACTTCGTGGGAGCAGGATACTCTAAGAAGGGATTTGACTATCCTGTACCTCTCAATCTTACATTCGGAGTAAATGTTTCGTTCTAAACCTAAAAAACTGACAATTATGAAAACAAAATATATAGGCGCAGCACTCTTATTGGTGCAATCTGCATTCTTTGTGTCCTGTTCCGACTTCCTCAACGAGCAGGTACCACAGGCTACGCTCACTCAGGACGAGGTAAAGAACCCTAAGTATGTAGATAATGTGATAATTTCTGCATACGCAGGACTGCTCTCCATAGAGGATATGAATGCTTCTTTCTCTCTGTGGAACTATGACACTCGCTCCGACGACGCCTTCGTGGGTGGAGCAGCTTATTCTGACGGTGCCGTATTCCATGATATGGAGAAGGGCGTAGGCATTATGACCACCGACTGGCCATACGCTTCTATATGGACCCGATTCTATAAGTATCTCTCACGTGTTTCTTTGTCACTCGACATGCTGTCAGAGGCTGACCAGAATAATGATGTGATAAAGCAGCGCACGGCAGAGATGAAATTCCTCAGGGCTTACGGTCACTTTCAGCTGAAGCGTCTGTTTAAGTTCATCCCGTTTGTCAACAAACTCAACATGACAGCACAGGACTACGAGAACCTCAGCAATCGCGAATACACCAACGACGAGGGTTGGCAGCAGATAATCAACGACCTTGAAGATGCCTATGCCGTACTGCCTGCTACTCAGGCTGAGAAGGGACGCCCTACCAAGGCTGCATGTGCTGCATTCCTTGCAAAGGTATATCTCTACAAGGCTTATCATCAGGACGACGAGACCACGCATGCCGTTACTTCTATCAACGAGAAGGAACTGCAGAAGGTTGTGGACTATACCGAACCTTCTAACTTCATAGGTTACGACATGGAGGGCGATATGCACAACAACTTCCGTCCTGAGGAGGAGTATGAGAACGGCAAGGAGTGCCTCTGGGCTATACAGTATTCTAAGAATGACGGTACCACATACGGCAACCTCAACTTCTCCAACCGTCTGATAGTACCTTGTGTGCAGGGTGTGCTCGATGCTGGATGTGACTTCTACAAACCTTCACACAATCTGGTTGATGCTTACCGCACAGATGCTGACGGAATGCCTTTACTCGATAATTTCTATGAAGAGGACTACGAGGTAGGTTCACCTCAGACCGTTGACCCACGACTCTTCGTTACTGTGGGCTTACCGGGCACACCTTATATGTTTAATGAGAAATATATGATGTCTGAAAGCAAGAACTGGGGACGTGCCAACGGCACCTACGGCTACTTCGTTTCGCTGAAGCAGAACGTTGACCCAGCACTGCTCGACAAATATCTCTTCAATGCCGACAACCAAATAGCAAGCTCTATGAATCGCATAGTGTTCCGCTATGCCGACGTGTTGCTCATGCGTGCAGAGGCTCTGGCACAGCTCGGCAATACCCCTGAGGCTATCAAGTTGGTCAACCGTGTGCGCCAGCGTGCTCTCGACATGAAGACCAGCAGCATCGTTGCCAAGTATGCCGCAAAATATAACGTTCACTACGCAGTGGGCATGTATGAGGGCAGCTACAGCAAAGACGAGGCAATGAAGATTATCAAGATGGAACGCCGTCTGGAACTGGCTATGGAAAGCGAACGCTTCTTCGACCTCGTGCGCTGGGGTGATGCCGAACAGGTTATCAATAAGTTCTATAACGAGGAGAGCAAGAGGCTGAACTTCCTCACAGGCGCTTATTTCACAAAGAACAAGAATGAGTATCTGCCTATACCTGACGAGCAGATTGCTGCTTCTAACGGTCACTATAAGCAGAACATCGGCGGCTGGTAAACCGTATTCATAAATTCACTAAATAACGATAAGCATTATGAAAACAAAGATATTATTTGTCATCTGCCTTATTGCAGCAGTCTGCGGTTTCACGGCTTGTTCTGACGACATATCAGGCAGCGTAAACGTAAGCGGCGACTGTGCTGTTGAGGAGCTTACTCTCAACGACGAGTATAAGGCTACCATAAACACTTCGAAGCGCCTTGTCAAGGTGAAGGTGCCTGTGGATTTCGACCAGAAGAGCGACATGGTCATTACGAGCATGAGAATCTCTGATGGCGCCAAGGCTAACATGAAGGTGGGCGACCACATCAATCTGCAAGCTGACCAGAGCCTGCACATTGCTAACGGCGACGTGATAACAGACTGGCAGCTGGCTGTACGCAATGACGAGGCACAGCTCAAGCTCTTCATTCTCGAGGGCGTGAAGGGTGCCATAAGCGAGGAGAACAAGACTGTTACAGTGTCAGTAACCAGCGGTAGCGGTATAGACCTCACCAACGCACAGTTTGAAGCTCAGTGCAGCGAGGATGCCGTATGTCTGCCTGCAAGCGGTTCGAGGGGCGACTTCACCAAGCCTTTCGTGCTCACCGTAAGAGATAATACTGCTGAGGAGAAATATACTGTCAACGTGGAACAGATAGAATATCCAGTGGCTATCTTCGTGGGCAATGCCGAGACAGTGGAGGAGCTCAACGTGGAGGAGAAGGCTGCTGCCAAGTGGCTTACGGCTAACATTGCTGGTGCAGCATACGTTTCATTTAGCGAACTTGCCGACAATGCCGAACTGCTCAAGGAGTGTAAGCTGATATTCTTCCACCGTCATACTCCTGCCTATACCAATTTCAATGACTTCAAGAGCAGCGAGACAGCTGCTATGGCTGCCCTGCCTATACTGAAGGAATACTGGAAGAATGGTGGCGGCTTCGTACTTGAGCGTATGGGTGTTGACCTCGCTGCTGCCCTTGGCGCAATGCCTGAGGATGGCTGTCCTAACAACTGCTGGGGCGGTTCAGGCGAAGGCTCTGACAAGATGGGAGAAAAGCCATGGTCTCTGCCTGTATTTGACAAGACTCACCCTCTGTGGAATGATTTCACCGTG
>ODAJ012001545.1_pt1 | contig 27029 bp, 21 predicted proteins | sample 1539241 | NCBI WGS metagenome assembly ODAJ01 (sample SAMN02144231, study PRJEB22623) | gut metagenome | biome: sheep rumen | host: Ovis aries | place: New Zealand
TTTTTTCAATAAAAATAGCTTGAAAAAATAAAAAAAGAAAACCCACCTTGAAATAACACGTTTCAAAGATGGGTTTGTCTGTAGTCTGAGAGGGTGCTGTTTAAAGCACCCTCTTTTATGTTTGTATATCTTTATCGGTTGTCTAAGCTAAATTTACTTCCCGAATTTTCCAATCAGGTACTCGGGTCCGTACCACGGAATCAATATCCACTTCGTGGGAAAAACGTGCTAAAATCAATACAAATTTTAGAAAAAAGGAGTACATAAAATGGAATTATATAAAGGCAGACCTGAAAACCCGGACGGAAGATTGCCGAGGGAGGTCAGGACGTACGATTACCTCGACGGTCTCGGAATCGATTATGAACGCACGGATCACGAACCGGCCAACAATATGGAAGCCTGCAATAAGATTGACGCGGTGCTCGGAGTTCTGATTTGTAAGAATTTATTTCTCTGCAATCGCCAGAAGACCAATTTCTATCTGCTGATGATGCCGGGCGATAAGAAATTCAAAACGAAGGAGCTGTCATCGCAGATTAATTCGGCAAGGCTGTCCTTTGCCGAACCGGAAGATATGCTGAAATATCTTGATATCGAGCCGGGCGCGGTCAGCATCATGGGACTTATGAATGATAAAAATCATGCGGTGCAGCTTCTGATAGACGAAGATGTGCTGAAAGATGAGTATCTTGGCTGTCATCCCTGTGTATGCACATCAAGTCTGAAGATGAAAACCAAAGATGTCATTGAGAAGTTCCTGCCTGCAACGGGACATAATTTTACGACGGTGCATCTGGTGGGAGAGGATTGAAGAAATCAGCACGTATTATGAATCCAGCCCGGCCTTGTGAGCCTGACTGTGCTGATACTCTCTGGGGATGATATATTCCCTGCCGTTTTTTATGAGCTTTGCACCTGTCTGATGATAATAGAAGGATACACCATATTCTTTGCACTGTTCTTTAAGGCTTAAAACCCAGTCATAATTGCACGGTCTGGCAAACGGTCCCGATTCCCCGCCGACGGAGACATTCTGTATGCCGGACAAGTACTTTTCCAAGTGTATTTCCTCCAGTAACGGTTCTGTCATAACAGCCCTGTTTACCATGGGAATCGAAAGATAAACAGGAAGTCTTTCATCCGCCATTTGCTGATTTTCGCAGGTGACCGCTATGGTAACATGATTCCATCCGTCATTCCAATCCCTGGGTAGATTTTGTAAAATCCTTTCCGGCCGTTTTGTTATCATAAAGAACGTACAATCGGAGCGTGTACGAATCATATCCCATGCATCGCTCCGCCAGGAATCCGCATCCTTATGAAAAAAATCAGAAGAGAAGCAGGTAAAGAAATGAGATCCGGAAGGAACCTTGTAATATCCTTTATACTCGCCGGTACGCAGTTTCCGGACAGGCAGGTTAAAACTGCCTGTTTTCCTGACGATTGAAGCATCCCGCCCTACCGCTTCATCTTTTCGAAACATATAGCAGTGTGCACATCCCGGACTGACACGCGTACAGCCGTGCCACAGATTCCACATAAGAGTTTGTGGTGAACGGGTATCCGGCATATTGTCTGAAAACAGTCTTAATTGTTCCATAAAACTTCTAATCCTCTATTTCTGGCATTTACTTTGTGCCGGTAATAATTCCCCCTGCAATCCCGATTTTATAAGCATATTATAGCGGGTAAAGGATCTTTGCGGCAAGATGCGCCAGAATTTAAACTGTTTAGAACAGCAGAGAAGAATGAAAAACGGTGACAGATGAGGTATAATGTGATGGAGTCAGTTTAAAACGATGTGGAGGGGAGCCTTCAAATGAACTGCAAGGAAACAGCTGAAAGGAGATTACACCCATGCAATTCGAACAATTACAAAAAGATATGATTGCGGCTATGAAAGCCCATGATAAACCGAGAAAGGAGTCCATTTCCGTATTGGTTTCCGCGGCAAAAAAGATTGCCATTGATAACGGATGCCGTGATGCGATTTCGGAAGATATCGTAAATCAGGCGATTTTAAAGGAATTAAAAAGCGTAAAAGAGCAGATTGATACCTGCCCGAAGGAGAGAACCGATCTTCTTGAGGAATATAACGCAAGACTTGCGGTATTCGAAGAATATGCGCCGAAGATGCTATCTGCCGAAGAGGTAGAGGCTGTCATTAAGGAGAAATTCGCCGATGTGATTGCAACGAAGAACAAAGGCCAGATTATGAAGACGGTTATGCCGGAACTGAAAGGCAAAGCAGACGGAAAGGTCATCAATGAAGTTGTGGCAAAGCTTTGTCAGTAAAAAGGTAGTCCTAGCATACCTCAAAGGTGAAGGAGGGATGATGGTATTCTCCTTTACACATAATTATCTTAACATATTTACCCGGCATGGTTGACAAAAAGAAAAGAGTATGTTTTAATAACATCGTTATGTAACGCTGTTATGTGAAATGCGTCTGTTTTGGGGATAAAAAATCGGGGATTACGGTATGAAAGAAAATGTCGATTACGAAAAAAGAGAATTACTGATTCAGGCAGCCAAAGAGGAGTTTTTGGAGAAGGGGTATAACAAGGCATCCCTTCGAAGCATCTGTTCCAAAGCGGGAATGACAACAGGCGCTTTGTATTTTTTCTTTGAAAACAAGGAAGATCTGTACGAGGAGATTACCGGCAGTGCGAAGAAGGAATTAAGAAATCTGATTCAGGAACACATCGCGGAAGATAAAGAGGCGATGAAATCCATCACCGATATCAGCCAGATGTTTGCGGATCATTCTTCCGAAGCGGATATGTTCATTGAGTGCATCTATCGCAATTACGACAGTTTTATGCTGATTCTTTCGGGTTCCAAAGAAGGAGAGTATGAAGCCTGCATAGATGAATTCGTTAAAATAACGGAATCGTCTTCGACGGAACTTATGAAAGCGTCCAAACTGTTCAAGCCCGATCCTTTCATGAGCCACTGGATTGCACATACGATTGTCGATTCATTCGTTCACGTCGTAACACATGAACCGGATGTGAAGAAAGCGAAAGTAAAGATGCGATTTATCCTAAACTTCATTGTTCGCGGATGGACGTCCCTTCTTGTAAATAATCAAATGTAAAACAGCATCCCGTTTCCTGGTAAAGCGAAAAAAATGCTTATTCGGAAACGGGAATTAAAATAACAAATACATAACATTGTTATGTAAAATACGGAGGAAGAAATAATGTATCTGGAAATCAGGAATGTCAAAAAAAGTTACGGCGAAGGAGGAAGCTACGTACAGGTTTTAAAAGGCGTAAATACCGGCGTGGAAAAAGGCCAGATGTGCGTCATTCAGGGAACCTCCGGTTCCGGCAAATCCACCCTTTTAAACTGTATCGGGGGTCTTGATACCATGGATTCCGGTTCCATCATCGTGGACGGAACGGAGATTTACGGAATGAAGAACAAAACCCTTTCGGAGTACAGAAGAGCAAAGCTTGGGTTTATTTTTCAGTTTTACAACCTGGTTCCGAATCTGACCGTCAGAGAGAATATTCAGGTCTGTGAATATTTATCCCCCAATCCGCTCCGGATGGAGGAATTGCTGGACGTTCTGGGGCTGACCGAACATCAGAACAAGTTCCCGTCGCAGCTTTCCGGCGGACAGCAGCAGCGGTGTGCGATTGCAAGAGCGTTAATCAAGAATCCGAAACTTCTGCTTTGCGACGAACCGACCGGCGCGCTGGATTCGAACACATCCCGTGACATTCTCACGCTTTTGGAGGAGATCAACGAAAAATACAAAACCACGATGATCATCGTGACGCATAACAACTCCATCAAAAACATGGTACATAAGGTGATTTATTTAAAAGACGGTCTCGTAAAAACAGAGTATGAAAATGAAGTTCGCGTTCCTGCGTCCGAATTGGAGGATCTGTAATGAGAAAAATTTTAATGAAAAGATACCCGAGAGATTTAAAGGCGAATCTTTTCAGGTACCTCTCCCTTTTTTTGCTGATTACGTTTTGCATGTATCTGATTATTTCCATTGTGGATGCCGCGGAGCGCGTCATTCGCGGAACGGAAAGAAACCAGGCCGAAAGCGTTCTCGAGGACGGACAGATTACCACCTTTACCCCGTTTACCGAAGAACAGATGAAAGAAATCGAAGATGCGGGATATACCATAGAGCCGCATTTCAGTTTTGAATATATTCTCAAAGACGGTTCCGTAATCCGGATGTTTGTAAACCGCGAGAAAATAGACAAGGTGGCCCTGGATAGCGGAAGGCTCGCGGAAGCCGCCGATGAGATTGTTTTGGAAAAACGGTTTGCCGAAGAGAACCGGTATTCGGTCGGCGGCACAATCGAAATCGGGGAAAAAGAATACAGAATTACAGGAACCGGAAGCAGCGTGGATTATGATGCACCCTACCGGAAACTGTCGGATACCATTATCGATTCTTCCACATTCGGAACCGCTTTTCTGACAAAAGAAGGGTATGAGGAGATTAAGAAAAACGGCGGTGCGAGCGAGGAGCTTACTTATGCGTTTTTATTGGGAGATCATACCGCAACGGAATTCAAGGAGATGGTAAAGGATTTCGATTTTGACTATAAAAAAGTGGATGATCCGTACTATCAGGAAATGCTTGAGGATACCTACGGAAAGAGGGATGAAATCGCTGACGGAATCGATGATTTAGTCGACGGAGTGAACGAACTGGCCGACGGTGTCGGGGAATTAAAAGACGGTACCGAAGAGCTTACGGACGGAATGGAAGAGCTTTATGACGGCTCGAAAGAACTTTACGACGGAAGTAAAAAGCTTGCGGACGGCGCCAAAGAACTGGAAAACGGAAGCGTGGAACTGCAAAAAGGTGTCGGTGAATTATACGACGGAGCAGGCAGTTTAAAGGACGGAACCAAATCGTTACATGACGGCTTAAAACAGGTTCAGACCGGATCGAATTCCTTAAAAAAAGCACTGGGCGAATTAAAGAAAAACAACGGTGCGGTAAACGGCGGTGCGGATGCCGTCTTTGCGGCGAATTTAAGTGCCGCACAGGATATGGTAAACGCAGCAATTGTGCCGTTCGGAATGGCACCGGTTACCTTAACGCCGGATAATTACGGCGCGGTTTTAACCGGCCTTGCAAACACGCTGCAGATGTACGGTCAGAACCCGGCTTCGATTCAAAACTTAAAAGACAGTCTGGATCAGATTGCACTGTTTGTGCACGGTCTGAAAGAATATACCGGCGCGGTGGAGAAGATTGAGAAAGGTTCCGCGGATTTGACCGGAGGAATCGACAAAACCGTGAGCGGGTCCGGAGAACTCGACAAAGGGGCCGGCTCGTTAAAAGAAGGTGTCGGCAAATTAAAAGAAGGAACCGATAAACTTACGGACGGAACGAAAGAGTTGTCCAAAGGCGCGAAGGAACTCTCGGACGGAGCAAAGGAGCTTTCGGACGGAACGAAGGCCGCATATGACGGATGCGTCGAGCTGGATGACGGCGTCGGTGAGTTAAAGGACGGAGTTGAAGAATTAAGGGACGGTGTCAAGGATTTAAAAGAGCAGTCGGACGAGATGCTTGATAAGATTTTCTCGGAGTCTCCGGACAATATTACGGCGTTTATGTTAAAAGACGAGAACAACCGTATCGGCGGCGCGGCGGGAGATCTTCAGATGAACCGCTCGGTCGGACTGCTGGCGGGCGTCATCGTAATGGTGCTTTTTACCTACGTGTTATCCGTCTTTGTCATTCACCAGATTCAGAACGAAAGCAGCGTCATCGGAGCACTGTATTCCCTGGGGGTAAGGAAGAAAGAACTGGTTTCCCACTACATTACCCTGCCGACCTTAGTCTGCTTCTTAGGCGGACTGTGCGGAGGCCTTCTTGGACTTTGTAAATTCGGTTCCGATACGCAGATGGGAGACACCTACAGTTATTATTCCGTGCCATGGTTCGGCATGATGGTACCGCTTTATTTAATCATCTATGCGGTTGCCATGCCGCCTCTTGTTTCCGCGCTCGTAAATTATATCGTAATCAACAAAAGCCTTTCGAGAACGGCACTGTCACTGCTTCGTAACGAGCAGAAAGTCGGCCGCAGGAACAATATCAAACTGGGTAAAATGAATTTTATCAACACATACAGAACCCGTCAGATGCTTCGGGAGATCCGCACCGCACTGACCATCCTGTTCGGTATGCTGATTTCCCTTCTGGTACTGATGATGGGACTTGACTGCTATGTGCTTTGTGAAAGCGCGGGGCGCTTAAACAGTGAAGATGTCAAATATCAGTATATGTACAACTACAAATACCCGACAAAAGAGCCGCCCGAGGGAGGAGAACCGCTTTATGTACAGACACTGAAAAAAGAACAGTACGGTTTTAATCTCGACATCACCATTATGGGAATTGATGACGACAACCCGTACATCAACGTGAAAACGGTTCCCGGAAAGAATAAAATCGTAGCCAGCGATTCGGTGGCGGTACGATACAATGTGGGGATCGGAGATAAAATCATTTTTTCGGACACGGCGAATGATATCGATTACGCGTTTACGGTAGCGGACATCGTGCCGTATTCCGTCGGACTTACGGTATTTATGGATATCGATGACATGCGTGATCTGTTCGGGGAAGACGATGATTACTACAATGTGGTGATGTCCGACCACGAACTGGAAATCGAGGAAGGCAGGATTTATTCGGTCACTTCGAAAGAGGACATCGACAAAGCGGCAGGTATTTTCTTAAAGCTTATGAGCAGTATGTTTATAACTATGATCGGAGCTTCGGTGGTAATCTTCGGACTGGTTATGTATTTGATGATTGCGGTTATGATTGATCGGTCGTCTTTCGGGATCTCCTTACTGGAAATCTTCGGTTTCCGCAAAGGAGAGATCAAAAAACTTTATCTGGACGGAAACCGGCTGATGATTCTGTTTGCGGCGGTAATTGCGGTGCCGGCGTCAAAATGGTTTATGGATACGATTTTCCCCTCCTTTATCGGAAACGTGGCGTGCGCCATTCATCTGGAGTTCCCATGGTATCTGTATGTTTTGATTTTTGCCGGAATCCTGGCAACCTATGAAGCAATCAATCTGTTTATGATGGCGAAGCTGAATCGGGTGAACCCGTCGGAAGTTTTGAAAAACAGAGAGTAGCAACAGGTTTTTGTTTTTATTTGGTCCCAGATAAGGTAGAATAAGAGTTGATACAAAAAACAATGAAACACGGGGCCGGAATGCCGGAAAGCATACGGCTGAGGTGAATACATGAAATATGCCTGGAAAGAAATCTAAGTCTTCCCTGAAAAAAGAAATCTTGACAATCCTCGGTGTAATGCTCTGTTCCACGTTGTGGGGCAGTGCATTCTCCGGAATTAAAATCGGATATTCGTTATGGAATATCGCATCGGATGATACCTGGAGAATCATCCGTTTTGCGGGAATCCGCTTCTTTTTAGCGGGCCTTCTGGTAATCGGAATCGGAAGCCTGATGAAGAAGAAATTCCTTTTCCCGAAGAAGGACGAATGGGGAAAAATCTTTTTCCTGAGCCTTTTTCAGACCATCGGACAGTATATTTTCTTTTATATCGGCCTGGCACACACAACCGGAGTGAACTCCGCGGTTGTCGATTCACTGACGGTTTTCTTTGCCATTCTGGTCGCATGCTTTTTCTTCCGTACGGAGAATTTTACCGTAAGAAAAATTCTCGGATGCATCCTCGGACTATCCGGCATTATCCTGATTAACATCACGCAGGAAGGGTTTACGTTCCATCCGCTCGGAGACGGTCTTATCGCCATGTCGGCACTCTGCTACGGCATTTCCTCGAATATGATAAAAAAATACGCAAAAGACCATGATACGGTGCTGTTCAGCGGCTATCAGTTTGCGATGGGCGGTCTGATCATGACGATTTTCGGTCAGTCGGGCGTTTTGTTATTAAACGGTACGTCGCCCGATTCCCCGGAAGTTTCGTATCTTCCCGCAATCGGAATCCTTTTGTATCTGGCACTGGTTAGCAGCGTTGCCTATACTTTGTGGGGAATTCTGCTTCGGACAAACGAAGTCTCCAAAATTTCGATTTTCGGCTTCATGAATCCGGTAATCGGTGTCATTCTGTCGGCAATTCTGCTGAAAGAAACAGGAGTCCTGGGAATCAGGTATTTCGCGGCACTTCTTTTAATCAGTGCGGGAATTGTCATTGTGAATATTAAAAAATCTTAAAGTCCGTTTAAGTTTTCTTCTTTACAATCCGATTAGATTCTGTAATACGGAGGGACAGTCTATGAAGATTTGTAAATGGAGCATTCTTTTCGGAATCGGACTTACGGCGCTGACGGTATTTATGATTCTGGATACTTTTGTGATTCCGGAATCGGAGCTTGCCGTTACGGAAGAAGATTCCCGCTTTGCGGAAATTACTGCGCTGCAAGAAGAAAGCGAAGCATTGTCCGAGGCGGTCAATGAACCGGAAGCGGAAGAAGCATCAAAGGCAGATGAAACACCGGAATCGGAAGAAATATCCGCTTCGCCCCAAATCACCCTTGCGACCTATCGCGTAAACGATACGGACATCTATGTGGCGGATATCGTTTTTGACTCGGTGGAATCCTTAAAAACCGCGTTTGCGCAGGATACGTACGGAAGAAAAATCACGGACAAAACATCCCGGATTGCGGAAAACAAGAATGCCGTACTTGCAATTAACGGGGATTATTACGGGGCGAGAGAGCGCGGATACGTGATCCGGAACGGAGTTTTATACCGCGACACGCCGTCGGACGAGGATGTTCTGTGTATTTATGCGGACGGGCATATGGAAATCGTGGATCCGGATGAAGTTTCCGCAGAAGAATTGCTGCAGGCAGGGGTCTGGCAGGCATTCTCCTTCGGACCGGGACTTCTGCAGGACGGAGAATATCTGGTGGATCAAAACGACGAAGTCGGTCGTGCGATGGCAAGCAATCCCCGGACCGCAATCGGAATGATTGACAGCAATCACTATGTATTCGTGGTTTCGGACGGAAGGACCGATGAAAGCAGGGGTTTAAGCTTATATGAACTTGCCGGATTCATGGAGGGACTGGGAGTAAAGACTGCTTACAATCTGGATGGCGGAGGATCTTCCACCATGGTATACGAAGGGCAAATCGTGAATACTCCCGCAAACGGAAGGCATTCGAACGAAAGGAGTGTGAGCGACATTGTCTACATCGAACAGGAATGAGAAAGCAGGGTTACAAAGAATTCTTACCGGACTGATTGTTTGCGCAGGATGCGCGATTTTCGGCGGAATCTATGAACATTTCGGTCATGGCGTATATTCGGGATATATGATTTATGCATTTCTTCTGCCGCTTATTCTGAGCGTGATTCCGGGTGTGTTTCTTAGAATGCGGGACGCAGAGATGATTCCCGAGGCATCCGGAAGGCTGTGGAACTTTGGTGTTGCAACGCTTACCGTGGGCTGTATTTTAAAGGGCGCTTTGGAAATATACGGTACGACGAATCACCGGTTAATCGTATATCCGGTTCTGGCAGGTATCTTTGCCGCAGCATCGGTCATTGTATGGATTGCAAAAAACGCCGGATTGCAGGTATAATAGTATTGTTTTTTCCGGAAATACATATAAATCCGGAAAGAATGAGGAGGAATGAAGAACAATCATGGAACAGAATAAAAAAACCAAAGGATTTTTAATCGGTTCAATTGTATCGCTGGTATTTGCCGGACTGTCGCTTTTCAGTGTGGGGATGATGGTATTCATGCTCTTTTTTGCAGGTACCGGGGGAACCGCAAATGCGGTTACAAACGAAGCCGTCCTGGGGATTGCAGGGTTTATGCTGTTTGCCGCGGTTTCATGGATTTTGGGCGGAATTGCTTTAATAAGCGGTATTGTAATGCTGATTATCGGGTTGGCTACGAAGAATTTCAAAAAAATCTGGATGCCGATCATAAGCATCGTATCATGCCTGCTTCCTGCCCTTGTTCCGATTTTCATTTTACTGATGATTTCGGCAGCGTAAGAATCGTTTAAGGGTATGGAACGGGAAACTTTTCAAAGCAGAATAGGATTTCTTCTGGTCAGTGCAGGCTGCGCCATCGGTATCGGCAATGTATGGAAGTTTCCGTATGTTGCCGGGCAGAACGGTGGCGGCCTTTTTGTGTTGTTTTATCTGCTTTTTCTTGTGCTTCTTGGAATTCCGATTCTGACCATGGAACTGGCAATCGGCCGTGCGAGCGGGAAAACCATCGTACAGGGTTATAAGGCGCTTGAAAAGAAAGGCCATAAATGGCATATCCACGGCTGGTTCTGTCTTGCAGGCTGCTATCTTCTGATGATGTATTACACGACCGTTGCGGGCTGGATGCTTTTATATTTCTGGAAGTTTGCAACCGGCACGTTTGATGGTGCGGGCGGAGAGCAGATTGCCGTAATTTTTGGCGAAATGCTTGCGAATCCCGCGGAAATGATTCTTGCCATGGCAATCATCGTTGTTGTCGGATTTCTGGTTATCAGTCCGGGAGTCAAAAACGGTCTGGAAACGGTCAATAAATACATGATGGTTGCGCTTTTGCTTTTGATTGTGATTCTGGCAGGAAAAAGTATTTCGCTTAAAAATGCGGGAGAGGGCATCCGCTTTTATCTGCTTCCGAATCTCTCCGCCGTAAAGGAAACGGGCTTTTTTCACATCATTACGGCAGCAATGACGCAGGCATTTTTCACATTAAGTCTCGGAATCGGTGCCATGGAAGTATTCGGAAGCTATATGTCAAAGAAAGACTCTCTGGCGGGCGAAGCGGCGAAAATCTGCGTGCTCGATACATTTGTGGCCATTGTTTCGGGGCTGATTATCTTTCCGGCATGCTTTTCATTCGGAATCGAACCCGGGGAAGGACCGTCGCTTATTTTTGTAACGCTTCCCTGTGTGTTTGCCGACATGAAAGGTGGAAGGATCTGGGGGGCCTTATTCTTTCTCTTTATGACATTCGCAAGCTTCTCCACGGTTACGGCCGTATCGGAGAATCTTGTCGGATCGATGATGGATAATTACAAAATAAGCCGTGTAAAATCGGTGCTGATTAACGGGGCATTTCTTCTGGTATTCAGCATCCCCTGTATCCTCGGATTCAATCTTTGGGAACAGTTCCGAATCGGAGGAAAGAATGTGCTGGAAATGGAGGATTTTCTGGTAAGTAATCTGTTACTGCCATTCGGATCGCTTACGTTTGTGCTGTTTAGTGTATACAGTTTCGGCTGGAGAGCCGATTCGTTCTTACGGGAAGCCAATACCGGAAAAGGAATCAGACTCGGGAAAGCGATGATTCCGTACTTTAAGTTTGTACTTCCGGTACTGATTCTGCTCATTCTGATTTCGGGACTGTTTTTCGGATAGTACGTTTTATCACGAGAGATAAAACGGCTTTTGTGTTATAATAATTAAGTCAGTATTTTATTTTTGTAAAAGGGGACAAAAATGGAAGAGGAAGCGTTTAAACAGGAGCAGATCAAGAAACTGAAAACAAGCTTTCTTGTCTGGATCGGTGTGTTTGCATACCTTCTGATTGTCGGTATCGTCATGTGCTTTGTCGGATACGGAATCCTTATGCTTGCGATGATCGTGGTAAACCTCATCTTTGCATTAAAGGTAAGCAAATTCAGAAAGCGGATTGAAAGCGGCGAAGCAGACGTAAAGGAGATTTATTCATTTTATGAATCCCTGTACCGACGCGATAAGGCATTTATTGTGGTAAATCTTTTATGCGGCGGACTTTTCGGAGTCATCGGAACCATGTATGAAATGAGCGTTGTATCAAAAGGATTGCTGGGCGCCGAAAAAATCCTCGGGGAAAGTTTCAAGGAAGAAAGAGCCGCAGCGGATCCGAATGCACAGTGGCATTACTGCATTTATTGTAAAAGAAACAGAAGAGAGGGTTACTCGCTGATTAAACTTTCGGACGGAGTAATCTGTGCCGAATGCGAGAAGAAATATAAATCCATGCTTCCGAAAAGATTATCGGATCCCATGAACGTAAAGGAGAATGATACGGTTCTCTGCTGCAGAGACGAAGATGCAATCAGAGAATTAAAATTGTCATCAAAGGATCTGGAAGACCGCCTTGCACATCTTAATGAGAATAAAGCCCGGTACGCGAATTTTACTCCGACCAAAACCATATGCGACGGGGCCCTGGAACTGGACGAGGCAAATTTACTGTTTCGTGTTGTGGAAGTTCCGAGAAACGTTTATAACAGCGCCAGAGTCGGCTGCCCCAGCGGTCTGGTTTATCCGTACAGTGCCGTGAAGGGTGTCTGCTACGAGAAAATCTATGAATACGAGGATGGAAGTGACGATTCCTTCGGAAGATGGAGATATACCGATTACAATTCCATTGTACTTGCGGTTGATGATCCGTACCTGAATGCGGAAGTATTTACGTTGGATAAGATTCCTACCAGGTTTTTCTCAAGTACATCCAAGCCGCAGATTGAACATGCGGAGCAGACGGTAAAAGAACTGGAAAAACTTTTCGGCAAGCCGGCTTTACCGCCCAGAAAAGTACGCCGTTGACAGTAAAACCACCGAAAGGGGTAAAGAAAGGATAATCGATATGAAAAAAGTATTCATTATCATGCTCAATGTGGTCATTATGGCTTCCATACTGACTTTCGTTGTTCTTTACTCCGCAATCTCGAACCGGGATTCTTACAGACGGCAGATTGAGAACTTTGAAAATACGACGGTCACCATGGAACAGGTGACGGAGAACTATCTCGAAGGAGAGCAGAATATCTGCGATATATGGGCACGTTATATCAATAACAACAACATGTCCTTAGAAGATGCAACCGAGTATATCAGAGCGTCTCATGTGCTTACGTTTACTTCGGCACATCTGATTTATGCCGACACGCTTACCGGACTTTCCACGCGGCCGAAACAGGGAACTAATGCCGAATATGCGGTTTCTTACGAATGGATGGATGTTTTAAAGAACATGAAGTGCGATGAAATCGGAGAATCGATTAACGTTACCCGCGCTTATACCAATCCGATGAACGGGGAGCAGTCATTGGCATTTGCCAATAACATTAAACTGTACGATGCCGAAAGCAGGACCTTAAGGGATGCGATTCTTCTTCGTGTCATTCCCATCTCGGAACTGGAACAGAAATGGGTTTTCCCGCAGACGGAACTTGTGAATGCCGAACTGGCAATGATTGATGCCGACGGCAATTATATCATTAAGGGCGGCAATTATAAGAACTCCAACTTTATGGAGTTTTACAAATCCTATAACCCGACGGAACCGGAGTCGGCGAAGCAGCTGTTTGAACGAATTACGTCCTCGACGGGCTCTTTTTCCATGATGAATTCGCACGGCGAGGAATGCATACTGGCCTTCACTCCCGTGGATGCCACCTACGGATGGACAATGCTCAGCATCGTGCCGGCGAAAGACTTAAATCTTGAGAAAGAGAACTGGCTTTTGTTCGGAGTCGTTTCCGCAGGTCTTCTGATTCTGTTTATCAGCGACATGTGTTTCATGATGCTTTTGAATAAACGTCTTATTGTTGCGGCAAGAGAAGCGGAGTTCGCCAATAAGGCAAAGACCGATTTCCTCTCCACGATGTCTCATGACATCCGTACCCCCATGAATGCCATCATCGGTCTTACGACCATAGCCGAGAAGAATCTCGGAGATGTGAAATCCACGGAGGACAGTCTTCGTAAAATCAGTCTTGCCAGCAATCATCTGCTGACGCTGATTAACGACATTCTGGATATCTCGAAGGTGGAAAGCGGAAAACTGAAATTAAGTCCGCTTACGTTTTCCGTCGTGGAAACGGTTGAGAATCTTGTGAATATTTCCCAGCCGATGATTAAGGAAAAGAATCTCGAATTCAGCTTCCACATCAACCGGATGGAGAAAGAATACTTATATACGGACCAGCTTCGCTTAAACCAGATTTATATCAATATTCTTTCGAATGCCATAAAATACACGGAACCCGGCGGGCGAATCGGCGTGGATTTACTTGAGGAAGACAGCCCGAAGGACGGCTGTGTACGGTTAATCTATATTGTGGAGGATACCGGAATCGGTATGAGCCAGGAATTCCTTGAGACCATGTATCAGCCGTTCTCAAGACAGGTAGACAGCCGTGTCAACAGTATTCAGGGAACCGGTCTCGGTCTGGCCATTACAAAGCAGATGGTCGAACTGATGGAAGGAACGATTGACTGTATCAGTGAACAGGGCAAGGGAACGAAGTTTACCGTTGTTCTGGATATTCCCGTAGCCGACAGACAGCGGGAAGAGATGAAACTCGATCCCATTGATGTTCTGATTGTGGACGATGATGAGGTGATGCTGAAAACGGCCGTTGATACCCTTGAGTCGCTCGGCGCCGTAACGGAACAGGCGCAAAGCGGTCTGGAAGCCCTCGGTATGATAGAGCACAGGCATCTTGCCGGAAGAGACTACGCGGTTATCATCGTTGACTGGAAAATGCCTGACGTTGACGGTCTTGAGACCATTCGCCGGATCCGGTCCGAGATCAATGCCGATGTTCCGATTCTGCTGATCTCCGCCTATGACTGGTCGGACATTGAAGATCAGGCGAAAGAAGCAGGCGCGACCGGCTTCGTCAGCAAACCGTTGTTTAAGTCAACTCTTTACAATAAAATCAACAGCCTGATCGGCAACGAGTCCAAATCCGCGGAACCCGAGGACGATTATTCCGATCTGCAGGGACTGCATATTCTTGTGGCCGAGGATAACGACATCAACTGGGAAATCATTTCGGCCATGCTTACCATGTTCGGAATTACCACAGAGCGTGCGGAGAACGGACGTGTCTGCGTGGATATGATGCAAAAGGCCGAAGAGAACGCTTATGCGCTTATCTTCATGGATATACAGATGCCCGAAATGAACGGTCTCGATGCAACCAGGGCAATCAGAAAACTTGAAAACAAATGGGCCGCTTCCGTTCCGATTGTTGCCATGACGGCGGATGCGTTCTCCGAAAACGTTACGGAATGCTTAAATGCGGGCATGAACGGACATATTGCAAAACCCATCGATATCAAATTAGTCATCAAAGAGATTCGAAGAATCAGGGAGGGAAAGCTATGAGAATGAAAAAAATCACATGTATGATTCTGGCTGCGGCGATGGTATTTTCGCTAGGAGCATGCAACAAGACATCGCATCAGGCGAATGTCGATGAAACATTCAAACCGTCCATGGATACCTCTGTCAGCGGTCAGATTAAAATTGTCGGCGGTTACGACAATTTTGAGGCTCTGGAGGCCGAATTCGACCTCTTTAACGAATTTTATCCCAATGTGGAGCTGACCTACACGAAGGTGGATGATTACAGCAACATGATCGGTACGGTTTTAAACGGAAACGATGCGCCGGACATCTATGTCAATTACTCCTGGATGTACGGACGTGACCAGTACAAATCCAGCATAGAGCATGCGGAGAATCTTGCGGATTCTTCAATCGGACTCAATTTAGGCTGCATCCGTGACAATATCATTCTGAATACGGACGACGGCAGCTTTCCGATGGTTCCGGTTTTTGCAAACACCTACGGTATGCTGGTAAACAAGAATCTTTTTGAAAAAGAAGGTCTCAGTGTTCCCAAGACTTACAAAGAGCTTGTGGAAGTGTGCGAAGCATTCCGTGAGAAAGGGTATGAGAACCCGCTGATGGGCTTTACGAAAGAGGAGCTCACTTCCTTATTCACGCTGTCGACTTATCCGTATTTCTGTGAAACCGTGGCAGACGATGCCAAGGCCGTGGAGAAGCTCAATGCGCTTGATCCGTCGGCAGGGGAATATATTAGACCTGCACTTGAAAAAATCGATGGTTTCTTAGGGGAAGGCATTGTGAACATGGATGCCTGTGATGAGATCGAGAATAATTATGATGCCGTAATTCTCCGTTTTTTTGAGGGAGATGTTCCCATGATGACCTGCTCCGGAGATACCGTTTCCGGAACGCAGAAGCGTGAGAGCCGTTCCGAGGCATTTATCGCTTCGCCGTTTACATACACCTTTGTTCCGATTCCCATGCTGGATGACGGTGCCGTCTTCCTTGATATGCCGAACCTTCAGTTCTCGGTAAACAAAGACAGTAAGAATCTGGATATGGCCAATGAATTTATGCGGTTTTTGATTACTTCACCGGAATTAAACAGAATGGCGCAGAAGAAGGGACTGATGTCCCCGACCAAAGACCTTTCCTTCAACGACATGTATGCCGCGTTCGGAGAAGTTTCAAAAGAACGGATTCTGTCGCCGGAAGAAATCGGCCTGACGGATGATGCGGTAATACAGTTAAGACAGGCTGTATTTGCCGTAGCAAAGAAAGATATGACAATAGATGAGGCCGTAAAAGCCTACGGAACCTTCGAACAATAGAAAGCTTTTTTATCCTCGTACATCTTTTCATCGGATTCCTTGAGCATATCATCGATGGTTTCCGAACCGTCCGGATGGAAGCTGTATCCGACGGCGCACTTGTATTCGGTTTTGGAAAGATTTTTCTGTATACGCTCAATCAGCTGTTTCACTTCATCCTCACCCGAGTGTCTGCAGAGAATCACGAATTCGTCTCCGCCGATCCGGTATACGGTATTCTTTGATGTAATGGATTTTAAAAAACAGATTGCGACTGACTGCAGCGCTTTGTCACCTGCGGCATGACCCTGAGAATCATTGATTGTTTTCAGCCCGTTCATGTCAATGGAGATAAGCGCTGTTATGTTTTTTGCATCGTTTTCAACGGAAGCATAAAAAGCCTGCCGGTTCATAAGACCGGTAAGCGAATCCTTCTCCGTAAGCTGGAGAATGGAGAAAACATAGTAGATGAAAATCGCGATGACCATGTTCGTACAGAAAATTCTCGAATAGTCTTTTCCGAGTGCAAACGGAAGCAGCAGTCCGCATACGAACGAAAAACTGAGAAAGATAATCGGAAAAATCTCCGTATAGCGCTTATTGCTACGCCGAAGCAGGATAAAGACAAGTAAAGCACAGTAGCCTCCGACCATAATATACGGCAGATATCCGAGCGCACCGCGGTGCAGAGAACCGTTTTCATCGAGACTGAAAACAATTCCGGTAAAGATGGAAATAATATCGATTGCGGCAAGAATCATAGCCGGGATAAAGACATACCAGCGGACATAGATTGCCATTGTGAATATGATAAACGCAATGATGAGCGGCGTGGCGCTGTACCGGACAGCCATAAGGGCAAGCCGGACATCCTGAAAAATACCCTTTTCTTCGAAATAGAATTCAAAGAAAACGGTAAGATCAAGCAGCAAAAGCCACAGAATCAGGGTATACATGCGATCTTTGGATTTCTTATTGATGAAACCGGTTGTTCGAAGCAGGGTTAAAAATGCCAGCAGAATCAGCAAAATCGCCCAGTTTTGTAAAACGAATTCCTTTACCATATCCGAACCCTTCCGAAAAAAACAAATCCGAAATAAAATCCCCGAATAAATATAACTTATTATACTACAGTTTATGTTAAAATATAAACACGGAGTCACTGTTTCGTAACACTGTCTTTGGAAGGAGTAATAAAATAACATGAAAAGAAAAATCGGTTTGATCATGGCCGTAATTTTATGCCTGTCTCTCATTGCGGGATGTTCCCCTGCGCAGAGCGGCAAAAAAGGTTTATGCGATTCCCTTTCGCACGACGGATATACGCTCGAACAGGTGGTGGTTTTAAGCCGTCACAACATCCGTTCGCCGCTCAGCTCAAAAGGATCTGCGCTGGACAGCTTAACACCGCATGAATGGTTTGCGTGGACATCGGATCCGAGTGAACTTTCCGTAAGAGGTGGTGTGCTCGAAAACGAAATGGGACAGTATTTCCGCAAATGGCTGGAAGACGAGGAACTGTTTCCTGCGAATTTTATGCCATCAAAGGAGGAAGTCCGCATCTATGCAAACTCCAAACAGAGAACGATAGCAACCGCCAATTATTTTAAGTCCGGACTTCTTCCGGTCAGCGATCTTGATGTGGAATACCATGTCGAATACGATACGATGGACCCGGTATTCTCCCCGAATCTTACCTTTGTTTCCGACAACTACAATGAGGATGTAACCGCACAGGTAAAGGAACTTTTTGCGGATGACATCGAAGGACTGGCGGACAATTATGAGCTGCTTTCAAGAGTAATCGACGTAAAGAAATCCGAAGACTGGAAAAGCGGAAACTTCACGGGATTTACGACCGATGATTTTGAACTGATTCTGGAAGAAGGAAAGGAGCCTGCAACGAAAGGGTCCTTAAAAACGGCCTGTTCCGTAAGTGACGCACTGGTGCTTCAGTATTACGAAACCGACAACCGTACGGCTTCCTTCGGAAAGAACCTGACCGAACCGCAGTGGCGGCAGATTTCGGAAATAAAAGATGTATACGGTGATGTGCTTTTCACGGCTCCGCTTGTGGCAACGAACGTGGCGCATCCGCTGCTTAAAGAAATCCATTCCGAATTACAGAATAAAAACCGTAAATTTACCTTCCTTTGCGGTCATGATTCCAACATAGGCAGTGTCTTAGCTTCGCTATCGGTTGAAGATTACATGCTGCCGGAGGCGATTGAGCGTGCAACACCGATCGGCTGTAAAATCGTAATTGGCAAATGGAAAAACGCGGCAGGGGAAGAGTTTATTTCCGTCAATCTGGTTTATCAGACCGTCGACCAGTTAAGGGGCGTTACGGTTTTAGGAGACGACAATCCTCCCGGAATCGTAAATCTTCGGTTTGAAGGACTTACCCCGAATGCCGACGGTTTGTATCAAAAGGCCGATTTTGAAAAGAGACTTAAAGAAGCGATTGATGCATATTATGAAATGGTGGAAGAGTACGGGCTTGCCGCAGCCGCATAATCGGGAGTAAAAACCGGCAGCAGCCGCATAATCGGAGATTAAAAATGACCGGAAGAATCCGTTTTTCAAAAAAGAAAATTAGAAGAGCCGTTAGCATCCTTGCAGTATTCTGCATGGTCTTTGTTGTTGCGTCCTTCTTACCGAGCGTGGCGCATGCCGATGAAATCAAAACAAAGACCGTCCGTGTGGGATATTACGAGAACGAAGTATTCGAAGAGGGTGCCGAGGAAGGTGCGGTAAAAACCGGCTATGCTTACGAGTATTACCGCAAGCTTTCCGAGTATACGGGCTGGAAGTATGAATACGTTTACGGAGACTTCGGAGATCTGTATCAGATGCTTTTGGACGGTGAAATCGATTTGCTGGCCGGACTCGCCTACAGGGAAGAACGTGCCGGATTGATCGGCTATCCGAAAGACATCATGGGACATGAGTCCTATTATCTTGTAAAGCATGATACGGATACGAAGATTACCGCCGATCCCTCAACGATGAACGGGTGTACTGTCGGTGTGCTCGACAGTGCGATGGTCAGTGTACTGAACCGGTATCTGGAGGATAATCACGTAACGGCAAAGGTTGTAACCTATCCGGATTATACGAAACTGTTCGAGGCATTCGATTCCCATGAAGTGGATCTGCTTGCGGCGGAAAGTGACGGCGCCCACGGAAGAGGACATGCCGAAGTGCTTACCGTTTTCGGAGCGTCGGATTACTATCTCTGCGTGAACATTAAGAAGCCGGATCTGTTAAAGGAACTGAATTCCGCGCAGGCGATGCTGGCGGCGGAAGAGCCGAACTATCTGAATCAATTAAGCACAAAATATTACTTCGTCAGTGTGAACGCAAGGGCATTTTCTCTTGCCGAGCGCGAATGGATGGAATCGCATGATACGCTTTTGGTCGGATATCTTGAAAACTATCTGCCGTACTGCGCCACGGATGACAAAGGCGAAGTAACCGGTCTTGTCAGGGATATCATTCCGGCGATTCTAAGCAGTGTCGGAATGGAAAACGTGGCGGTTCTGTACACCGGATATCAAAGCTATGACGATATGATAGAAGCCGTCAATTCGGGAGCAATCGATGTGGCGTTTCCCGTAGGCGGCGGGCTTTATTATTCCGAAGAAAACGGTATTTATCAGACCAATGCGGTGTCTTCCTCCCCTGCGGAACTTGTGTATAAAGGCGAGTTTAACGAGAATACAACTGAACATTTTGCCGCAAACGAAAACAACCGCATGCAGTATTATTTTATAAAGACAAATTATCCGGATGCCGAGATTACGTTCTATCCGTCCTCCGAAAAATGTCTTGAAGCGGTTCTTGCGGGAAAGGCCGGATGCGTCACCTTAAACGGTCTTCGCGCGAACGGTATTCTCAGAAACAGAAAATATGAGGATCTCTCCGTTTATCAGACCGGTTACAGCGATGAAAAATGCTTCGGTGTACAAATCGGTAACGAGGGACTTTTAAAACTTTTAAACCGCGGCATCAACATGCTCGGAAGCGATTATGCGCAGAGTATTTCCCTTAAGTACACCGCAGGATTATATAAATATGATTTCATTGATGTCATCCGAGATCATATTCTGTTGTTCGGAATCATTATTGCGGGAATCATTTCAATCATCGTATTCCTGTTTACGCGTGATATCCTTCGCACAAGAAAGGAAATCCGTGAAAAGGAAATTGCGGGGAAGGCACTTGCACAGGCGTTGGACGATGCCGAACGGGCCAGCCGTGCCAAGACGGTTTTCTTAAACAATATGTCGCATGATATCCGGACACCCATGAATGCCATTGTCGGTTTCATCGCACTGGCGCAGTCGCATATAGACGAGAAAGAACAGGTGGAGGATTACCTCGGTAAAATCTCCGTTTCGAGTCAGCATCTGCTGGCACTGATTAACGATGTACTCGATATGAGCCGCATCGAAAGCGGAAACGTAACCATTGAGGAAGCGGATGTTCATCTGCCCGAGGTGATTTCGGATCTTCATACGATTATCCAGTCCAATATTTCGGTGAAGCATCTGAATCTGTCCGTTGATAGTAAGGATGTGATCCATGAAGACATCGTAACCGACAAACTGCGGTTAAAACAGGTGCTTTTAAATATTCTGTCCAATGCGATTAAATTCACTCCGGAAGGAGGAGACATTTTTTTTACGGTGAAGGAAAAAGCTTCTTCTAAGGATGGCGCGGAATATGTATTTACAGTGAAAGACAACGGCATCGGAATGAGCGAGGAATTCCGGAAAACGATTTTTGATGCGTTCAGCCGCGAGCGAACCAGCACGGTCAGCGGCATTCAGGGAACGGGGCTCGGAATGGCCATTACGAAGAATATCGTGGATCTGATGGGCGGTACGGTTACGGTAAGCTCCACGGAAGGAGAAGGAAGCGAATTCATTGTCACGCTGCCGTGTAAATTCAGCGAACGGAAAGTAAGCGAAGAAGAGAAAGAAAAAGAAGAGAAAAAAGAACTTCCGGATTTCTCCGGCAAACGTGTTCTTCTTGCCGAAGATAACGAAATGAATCAGATGATTGCGGAAGCGATTCTGACGGAAGCGAAATTCACGGTGGAGATTGTCGGTGACGGAGAGGAAGCCGTGGAACGGATGAAAGAAAAGCCGGCACGATATTACGACATCATCATGATGGATATTCAGATGCCGAAAATGGACGGCTATGAAGCGGCGAGACGAATCCGTGCAATGGAAGAAAAAGAAAAAGCCAATATTCCGATTGTTGCCGTTACGGCAAACGTTTTCGAAGAAGACAGGAAAACCGCAATGGATGCCGGCATGAGCGGTCATCTCGCAAAGCCGTATGATGTACCGGCAATGATGGACATGTTAAAGAAACTACTGTTGTAGGTGAATTCAGCAGGTAACAACTGCAGGCAATTATTGTTGCCAAAAAAAGCAGATGATATCGCATGGGGAAGGGGGCATATTATGCAATACAGATTAATCGGCGAAACCTACTATATCCGTTTCGACAGAGGAGACGAAGTCGTTTCCGGCATTCTTGACATCTGCAAAAAGGAGGGAATCGAAAGTGCCGTTTACTCCGGTATCGGCGGCTGCAGCGAAGCGGTGATTCAGACGTTTCTTCCGGACAAAGGAGAGTTTGAATCCCATCCCGTTACGGGAATGCTTGAGTTAGTATCCTTCATGGGAAACGTCATATCCGACGAAGAAGGAACACTCTATCATCACACGCATGCCATGTTTGCATACAAAGACGGAGACGAACATAAGACGATCGGCGGACACTTAAAATCAACCACCGTTTTGTATACGGCGGAGATTGAACTTCGCCCGACAATCGGAGGAAGTATTAAAAGAACCTACAACCCGGAAACGGGAACAGGATTTTGGGCGTTGTAAATGAGTTGACGGATTCGCAACATGGAATTAAAATATATGTGTTAATGTAAATCTTGAACCATCTTGAAATGGAGGAGAAAAGCAATGGCAGAAGCAAAGAAAGCTGCTCCTAAGAAAGCAGCACCCGCAGCAAAGAAAGAAACAGCTAAGAAAGCAGCACCTGCAAAGAAGGCAGCTCCCAAGGCAGCAGCTAAGGCACCTGCAAAGAAGGCAGAAGCTCCCAAGAAGGCAGCACCTGCAAAGAAGGCAGCTCCCAAGGCAGCAGCTAAGAAGCCTGCAGCAAAGCCCGTTAAGAAACTTGGCAAGATTGTTTTTGAGTTTGACGGACAGCAGATCGATTACAAGGCAATCGAAAAGAAAGCAGCTAAACTTGGCGGAAACGTTTATGTAGTTGCAGCTGAGAAGAAGATTTTTGATGCTGACGGAAATTCTGTAGATCTGTTCTGATTTTTCAAAGAATAAACCAAGACTGAAAAAAGGAGGGGCAAAAGCTTCTCCTTTTTCAGTTAAAAAAGTCTTTTAGGATGCCCGGAGGTTTTCTTCGGGCTGATTTTATGGTAAAATATAAGTTCAGGGGGGACAGTTTTTAAAAACAAAGGAGAAAAAATGAAGAAAAAAACAGTTTCACGAATTTTGGTGACAGTCGCAGCTTTGGCAATGCTTACAGCCATGCTTGGCGGTTGCAGCGGTAAGGGTGAGAATACCGTAACATCCGAACCGGTTGTTGTTCTTGAACCCCAGAGTGCGAACAATCCCGGTGCAGCAAGCGAACCCGCCCCGGAAGTCGAAGATGCAACGAAGAGCGGCAGAGCGGACGGCGAACGCTTTGATGATACCATCATCCTGGAAGGCATGGAAGAAACGGTGCATTACGAACATGCAATCAGTTTCCCCGTCGGTGTCGAACTGGATTATGATTACGAATCCTTTAAGCGTAATACCGAGCCTGAGAGAATCACATTCGTTTCTTTATATGACGATGAAGAGAAGCCTGAGAATTATCTTGAGATTACCTTCAGCACAGAGAGCGCGGAGAGCGTGATTGCTTCCGAAAGCGAAGCACTTTCCAAAGATTATGAGATACTTACATCCGAACGTGAACTGACGAATGCGGGAACCTGCACCAGAATCGAGGCTTCCGTAATTAAGGGAACCAACGACATGGCCGATCAGATTGTGGTAGTATATGTGATTCCCGCAGAAGACGGATGCAGAATTGCGAAAGCACATTATGCCATCGAAGCAGCAGAAGGCTTCGGACACAGATTTAACTATATGCTTGACACGTTATATGTTCTGAAAAGAAGCTGAGAACAAATAGGAACTCATTTAGGGGTACTGTAAAAACTGTAATGGGGGGATTATATGGATTTACAGGCAATCGTTGATTCTTTTTCCACAATGGCATGTGTGATTTCCGTAGAAAAAAAACCGGGCGGAAATACCAGAGTCTTTCGTATTGTTACGGGAAACAAACCATACATCGATTCCATCAATCATCCGATTCCGAGCATGAGGATGAAAAGAGATGTTTTTGTTCCGAATCTTGAATATACGGAATACATGGAACGGGATTTAAACTTCGAAGATTACTGCTACCGTGCGGCAATCGGAAAGAAGAGTCTGAATTCTTATGCGTATGCGGACAGAATGAGCGTCTGGTTTAACATGACGTTTCTGCCGATTGAATCCGACGATGAGGAATTCGGTTACTGTATCTATCTGATGGAATTCAGTACCGAGGCCAGTTCGGAGAGGATGTCCAATATCTCCGGAGATATTGCTTCTTCCGTTCTGGAAACCTGTATCCGCCTTCGCGGAACCAATGATTTTAAAGCAACCATGCAGGATGTTCTCTGCGGAATCGGCGAGCTCTGTGTAGCCGAGCACTGCTGCATCCTTGTCATGGAAGAGATGGAAAGAAACTGCTATGTTTTTGCGGAATCATTATCCAAGGACACGCCGCTTCTTCCGATGGATAACTACATCAATAAAGATTTCTATGATATTGCGGAATCCTGGGCTGCCACCATCGCGGGCAGCAACTGTCTGATTGCAAAAGACGAGCAGGATATGCTGTTAATCGAAGAACGCAATCCGGTCTGGTACAAGTCTTTAACCGACGCCGGAGCACGCAATATTGTTCTTTTCCCCTTAAAATCGAGAAACCGTCTTTTGGGCTATATGTGGGCCATTAATTTTGATGCCTCTAAAAGTATAAGAATTAAAGAGACACTGGAAGTTACCACGTTTATTCTGGGCTCGGAACTCGGAAACTACCTGCTTTTAGACCGGCTCAAAGCCCTAAGTTCCAAAGACATGCTGACCGGTGTCATGAACCGGAATGAGATGAACAATTACGTGGAAGCATTATGCAATGACGAGAAATACGCGGACTGCTCCGTAGGCGTTTTGTTTATTGACATGAACGGGTTAAAAACAATCAATGACTCGCACGGTCACACGGCAGGAGACATTACCTTAAAGAATGCGGCGGAAGTGCTTCGAAAGGTTTTTGACAAAAAGGAAATTTTCCGCGCCGGAGGTGATGAATTCACCGTTATTGTAAGGGATATTTCGCAGGAAGAACTGTTTGAAAGGATTGAAAAGATTAAAGAATACAGTAAGGAATATGAGAATCTTTCCTTTGCCGTCGGCGGATGTGTTGAGAAGAACTGCAGAAACGTCCGTATGGCGCTTCGTATCGCCGATGAGCGAATGTACGAGGATAAATGGCATTTCTATGCGGATAACCCGGAAGGCCATCCGGCAGAGCAGTACGGTTTAAGAGATATCAAGAGGATGGTAAGCGGAAAAACGGAGATTACGGAAGTTGCGGATACCGACAGAGATTATCTGACCGGTCTGTTAAACCGGAATGCGTTCATGCGTTTTGCCGACTGCTATCAGAAAGTCATGCATCAGAGGGATACCGAAATCGCCATCGTGTATTTTAACTTAAGCGGCATGAAAAACTTTAACAAAAAATACGGTTTTTCCGAGGGCGATATTTTAATCAAGACCATGGCGAAAATCATAGAGCAGGAGTTCGGTTCGGACCAGAGCGGACGATTCGGTCAGGACCATTTTGCGGTATTCACGGAAAGAAAAGGGCTGGAAACGAAACTGAAAGAAGTCTTTCTGGAAATGAAACGTGCAAACAGCGGCAAAACACTAAACGTCAGGGCCGGTGTCTATCCGGATTCCATGGGACTTGTGGAAAGTTCGCTGGCATGCGACAGAGCAAAGGCCGCCTGCAATATTCACAGGGATGAAAACAGATCCTATTACTGGTTCTTTGACAGAAACATGCTGGAGAAGGAACTGAGGAAGCAGTATGTAATCAACAATCTCGACCGTGCAATCGATGAAAACTGGATTACCGCATACTATCAGCCCATTGTTCGCGGAACGAACCGGAGAGTGAGCGATGAGGAAGCTTTGGCAAGATGGATCGATCCCGAAAAAGGGATGCTTTCGCCTGCGGATTTTATACCCATTCTGGAAGAAAGCAAATTGATCTACAAGGTTGACCTTCGCATGGTGGATATCATTCTGGAGAAGTTAAAGAGGCAGAAGAATGCCGGTCTTTTACTGGTTCCGAACTCGGTCAATCTTTCCAGAACGGATTTTGAAGTGATTGATATTGTCGAAGAAATCACCAACCGCGTGGATGCGGCCGGAATCCCGAGAAAACTGCTTACCATCGAGATTACGGAAAGTATCATCGGTGAGAATTTCGAATTCATGAAAGCGCAGATTGAACGGTTCCGGACGCTGGGATTCAAGGTATGGATGGATGACTTCGGAAGCGGATACTCTTCCCTTGATTTATTGCAGGAGATTCATTTCGACGTAATCAAATTCGACATGCGTTTCATGCGACAGTTTAATCAAAAGCCCGAGTCGCGGGTAATTTTAAAGGAGCTGGTGCACATGACAAAGGCTCTGAATTCCGAGACGGTAGCCGAAGGTGTCGAAACGGAAGAACAGGTGGAATTCCTATGTGAAATCGGCTGTACGAAGATGCAGGGATATTATTACTGCGAACCCATTCCGATGGCAAAAATCCTGGAAAGATACCGTACGGGCACGCAGATTGGTTTTGAGAAACAGATGGAATACCGTTAGTTTGATATAAAGGAGGAATGTAGATGTCCGAAGAATACGAAAACATTCAGAAGAACGGTACCGGATGGATTAAATGGGTTGTAATCGGTCTGGTATTCTTTATTCTTGTGCTGGGCGCTCTGGCCGGAATCGGATACGGTGTGACCACATATCTGAAAGCACAGCAGAATCAGCAGCCTGCAGTTACTTCACAGTATCTGGCTTCCAAACTGGAAGATGCCAGTGATTTAACCACGGCCCAGATTACCTATACCGGAATCATTCATTACGATGACGGCGGAATTCCTTTCCTGACCCAGAAAAAGTACAGCATGATGTATTCCGCAACGGTGGAAGCGGGAATCGATTTATCCGGCGTGGAAATCGAAGTGACGGATGACAAAGTAATTGTGAAACTTCCCGAAGTCAAAGTGGATGAACCGCAGGTGGATCTTGATTCCATCGAATTCTATGATGATTCCTTTGCGCTTTTCAACTGGGATCAGAAAGAGGACGGTGTCGATGCCATGAAGGAAGCAAGAGAGGACTGCAAGAAAAAGGCGGATATTTCAAGCCTGGAAGGC
>ODAJ014748735.1_pt1 | contig 27011 bp, 18 predicted proteins | sample 1539241 | NCBI WGS metagenome assembly ODAJ01 (sample SAMN02144231, study PRJEB22623) | gut metagenome | biome: sheep rumen | host: Ovis aries | place: New Zealand
TCTTTAATCCACTTGGCACCATCTTGAGCCTTGATGCCTGCATAGATATCAATATCTTTAAATTGTTTACGCATAATTCAAGTCTCCTATCATTTAAATACCAAGTTTCTGATTATATTCTTTCAAAGTCTCAAGCACATTGCACTTCACGTGGATGAAGTTCTCGATGCCGGCAGCCTTCAGATCCTCCATGCAAGCAGGAGCACCAGCCACAACAAACATAGCACGTCCATTCAAGTACTTAAATGCAGGGATGGCATACTCAGCATACTCGTCATCACTAGAGCAGATGACAATGATGTCGGCCTTTGCCTCCAAAGCGGCATCAACACCCTCTTCAACGGTCTTGAATCCAAGGTTGTCAACGACCTTGTAACCAGCACAGGCCAAGAAGTTGCACGAGAACTGTGCACGAGCCTGACGCATAGCCAGATTACCAATGGTCAGCATGAAGGCAGTAGGCACCTTCGTTTCCTCGGTATGGATGCGCAAATCCTCGAAGTCGGCAGCCAGACGAGTGCTCTCAATAGCCTTGAAGGTAGGTTCGCAGTTCTCGTGTGCTGCTGTTCCACAGCAACAACCACAGCCCTGAGGACGTTTGCCCTCACTCTTCTCTGTAAAGTTGGGGAACTGGTTGGTACCCAACAGGAACTCCTTACGCTTGGCAGCATCACCATGACGCTTCACGTTAGTAGCGTTGATGTCATCCTGGATGGTTCCAGCCTTCACAGCAGCCAAGAAGCCACCCTCCTCTTCTACCTTCAGGAAGATCTTCCAGGCTTCCTGAGCCAATGCATCGGTAAGATGCTCGATATAGTAAGAACCTGCACCTGGGTCAACAATACGGTCGAAATGACTCTCCTCCTTGATAATCAACTGCTGGTTGCGAGCAATACGCTCCGAGAAATCAGTAGCCTCCTCGTAAGGAGCATCAAACGGGGTAACCACCATCGAGTGAACACTACCCAACGCAGCACTCATTGCCTCGGTCTGAGAACGCAGCAGATTCACATAGCTGTCGAACAAGGTCTGGTTATAAGTAGAGGTGGTAGCGTTGATAATCATCTTGCAAGCGCAATCGCACTTTGGCTCGTACTGCTTCACAATCTGAGCCCAAAGCAGACGGGCAGCACGGAACTTGGCAATCTCCATAAAATAGTTCTCGGAAACGCCCATATTGAACTTAATGCTCTTAGCGGCCAGGTCAACATCTACACCTGCATCGGTGAGCTGCTGCAGATATTCATTACCCCACGCCAAGGCATAACCCAGCTCCTGAACGATATAGGCTCCGGCATTGTTCAAAGCATCGGTGCTGACAGCGATGCAACGGAAATGAGGATAATCCTTCAGCACTTCAACGAGCTTTGGACCAAACTCGAGGACAGGAGTAACATCCTTACCCTTCATCACCATCTTCTGCATGGGGTCCCACTCGATAGAGCCTACCACCTTTTCCTTGTCGTAGCCCTTCTTCTGGAAGAAATCAACCAGAATCTCGGCCAACTCGACAGAGTGACGGGGACAGGTGGAGAAGTTAACCTCAATAATGTCACAGTAGATGCCCTCAAGCAGCGTTTCAACAGTCTCCTTGGAAACCATTTTGCCAGGTAGCTTGAATCCAAGGGAGTCGATACCCTTATTCAGGATATCAAGCGCCTTGGCATTTGCTGCCTTTGCATCATCTACTACTATGTTCTGACGAACATACCACTCGTTAGAGTCCTTCTTATTACCACGCACGAAAGGAAATTCCCCTGGGAGAGAATCGGGCGTTTTCAGATTCGCCAAATCTTCACGGCGATAGAAGGGCTGTACATTAAAACCTTCGTTTGTTCTCCATACTAAGCGTTTTTGGAAGTCGGCACCTTTCAGATCCACTTCAATCTTGTCCAACCACTCTTGTGTAGTTGGAGCGGTAAACTCAGTAAAGAGCTTCTCTTTGTTTGTCATAAATTAAATCAGTATTATTATAATAAGTGTTTTAAGTCGCACATTTACAATTTACAATTTGCAAAGATAAGCATTATTTCTGAAACAACGAAAGATTTAATAATATTTTCATATTTATGAAAAATAGTTGCACAAAAATGCTTGAGTTGTGCGGTTTTTTAGTACCTTTGCACCAATTTTCTACTTAGTATATTATGGAAACGTTTCAATGGTTAACTAATTTGTTTACAACAACCGACTCGGTGGCACATATAGCATTGCTCTATGCTATAGTGATAGCTACTGGTGTGTATTTGGGAAAAATTAAGATTGGAGGCATCTCCCTAGGTGTCACTTTCGTACTGTTCGCTGGAATCGTAGCAGGACACCTTGGTTTCACAGCCCCCACCCCTATTCTCACTTTCGTTCAAGACTTCGGACTGATACTTTTCGTATTCATGATCGGTATGCAAGTAGGACCAGGTTTCTTTGAGAGCTTTGGAACAGCAGGACTCAAGTTAAATGGTTTAGCCGCTTGTGGCATACTGCTGAATATTCTCGTCATGTTTGTTTGCTACTTCGTATTCTTCGACACCAGTAACGTTACAAACCTTCCTATGATGGTGGGCACACTTTATGGCGCCGTTACGAATACCCCCGGACTTGGTGCTGCAAACGAAGCATTAGGTTCGGTTTTTGGCAACAATGCCCCACAAATAGCATCAGCATACGCATGTGCATATCCTCTTGGTGTACTGGGTATTATTGGTGCCACCATATTAATAAGGTATATATGCAACGTGAAGTTGGAAAAGGAAGAGGAGCAACTGAATACGCTGGAGGGTGTTAAGGCCAATCAAAAGCCTCACAAGATGCATCTGGAGGTTACCAATTCCTACCTGGAAGGCAAAACCCTGCTACAGGTCCACGATTTCTTGAATCGTGACTTTGTAGTTTCACGCATTGTGCATAATGGTGAGCTCTCTATTCCCAATCGTGATACCGTGTTCCATGTTGGCGACCAGATGCTGATAGTATGCGCTGAAGCTGATTACGAAGCTATTGTTGCATTTATCGGTCCAGTCCTTAACATCGACTTTGAACAGCAAGACCAGCCTTTGGTATCAAAGCGCATCTTAGTAACCAACCCAAAGATAAATGGTAAGTCGCTGGCTTCCATGCATTTCTCAAGTGTTCATGGCGTAAACGTTACCCGGGTAACTCGCCAAGGCATGGATATCTTCGCTTCTGCAGGACTCCCCTTACAAGTGGGTGACCGCATCATGGTGGTAGGTCCAGAGGATGCTGTTGACCGTGTTGCCAACCAGATGGGTAACTCTATTCGCCGCTTGGATGCTCCTAATATTGCCACTATCTTTGTTGGTATCATCATCGGTATCATTTTCGGTTCGCTTCCCATTGCTATTCCAGGAATGCCCGTTCCCATGAAATTGGGTATTGCAGGCGGACCGCTGATTATCGCTATTCTTATTGGACGCTACGGCTATAAAATCCATTTGGTAACCTATACGACCACATCTGCCAACATGATGCTCCGTGAGATAGGCTTGGTATTATTCTTAGCCTCGGTGGGAATAAAAGCTGGCGCCAACTTCTTTGAAACGGTAGTCGAGGGTAACGGATTGTTCTACGTGCTAACCGGTTTCCTGATTACCATTATCCCCATTTTAATTGTTGGCCCCATTGCTCGCTTAAGATTCAAGTTCAACTATTTCACTATCATGGGTATGATTGCAGGTACATATACCGATCCTCCCGCATTAGCCTATGCTAATAGCATCTGCTCTAAAGAGGCTCCTGCTGTAGGTTATTCTACGGTATATCCCCTATCCATGTTCCTGCGCATCTTCACAGCGCAAATTGTGGTGCTCTTCTTTTGCGGATAACTCAAACCCTATAAGACACATTAGCCCCATAAAATAATAATACACGATATAAAACAAATGAACAAATTCGGATTACTGTTAGGTTCCATGTTTCTGGCCTTTGCCTCTCCGATGTTCGCCCAAATGGACGCAAGCATCAAACTGAACGAGGTCATGACCGATAATGGTACCAGCCTACAGGACGAATACGGACAGCACAAAGCATGGCTGGAGATTGAGAATATCTCGCACTCCACCTACAACATCCGTGGAATGTATATTACCACGGATCGTTCCGTATTAAGTCCAAACATGAGTGTGCCTGAGCGTATCAAGCGAATGAGCATCATCCCCAATGGTGATGAGCGCACCAACTTGAGCGGTCATCAGCACCTGGTTCTCTTCCTTAACAGTCAGCCTCATCTGGGCTCACTTCATCTTACTGCCAGCGTTGATGCTACAAAACCTGTATGGATTGCACTTTACAATGGTAATGCTACCCAACTCATTGACTCTATCACCATACCGGTATTGGCACAGGACCAATCATTTGCCCGTATAGCCAATAACGGAACAGCAAAGGATTGGGAAGTAAAGTCGGCCGACCGTGTAACGCCTGGAATCTCCAATGTTACTACCATCAGCGAGTCAAAGGTTGAGAAATTCAAGCGCGAGGACCCGTATGGATTTGGTATGGCGCTGATGGCCATGAGTATAGTATTCTTCTGTCTGGCTCTCCTTTGGATTACATTCTCCTTGTTTGGAATGCTGATGCGTCACATGGATACCGCCAAACTGGTGGCAAACAAGCAACCTATCAAGCCTATCACCAAAACAGTAGAAAAAACAATGGAGGTTGGCCATAAGACAGGTGTCATCCTGAAGGAAGGCTTCGACACCAAGGGTATTGACAAAGAGGTATATATGGCTGTTATTGGTTTGGCTTTACGACAATACGAAGATGACATACACGATGTGGAGAGTGGTGTTATCACCATCAAGCCTAAAGATACAGGATGGGATGACGAATATAGTCAGATGACTCATCTGCATGAGGCATTTATCCCCTCCAAGCATAATGCTCCCAACATTCCGACAACTCCAGAACTGCACTAAAAAGATATTATAGCAATGAAGACATATAAATATAAAGTACAAGGCGTGGACTACGAGGTAGAAATCGCCGAAGTTGAAGGCAAGATAGCCCATGTTAATGTAAACGGCATCCCCTTTGAGATTGAGATGCAAAAACCCATCAATGCTGCCAAGCACCCAGCTTTGGCCGCTACGAAGCGTACGGCTCCTGCTGCTCCCGTCACTCCTGCAGCACCTGTTCAATCCGCTCAGCCTGTCGCCAAACCACAGCCTGCACAACCGGCAGCTGCTGCTGGAGCAGGCACTCCAGTTAAGGCACCCCTGCCGGGCACCATTAATGCCATTAACGTGAAGGTAGGTGATACCGTAGCAGTAGGTGATGTGGTCATCGTTCTGGAAGCTATGAAAATGCAGAACAACATTGAGGCTGAAAATGCCGGTACCGTAACATCTATTCTTGTTAATCCTGGTGACTCCGTCATGGAAGGTGCCGTCATGCTGACCATTGGCTGAATTGATAATTGTAATTCTTTGACCTAAAGGTACAAAGCGTTTAAAAAACGATTAGAAAATTGACAATTATGTGGCAATTTATCATAGATAACTTTAATGAGTTCCTGACCTACACAGGCTTTGCCAACGTGACAGCAGGAAACCTCATCATGATAGCAGTAGGTGCCTTCTTCATCTGGCTAGCCATAAAGAAGGATTTTGAACCGCTACTGCTCGTTCCCATCGGACTTGGCATTATACTGGGTAACATACCTTTCCGGGCTGATGCCGGCCTGGAGATTGGTCTTTATGAAGACAATTCCGTGCTGAACATTTTCTACCAGGGCGTCCGACAGGGATGGTATCCCCCACTCATCTTCTTAGGCATTGGTGCCATGACAGACTTCTCGGCCCTGCTGGCTAATCCTAAGCTCATGCTTATTGGCGCAGCAGCACAGTTTGGTATCTTTGGTGCCTACATGTTCGCCTTGGCATTAGGCTTTGAGCCCAATCAGGCTGCGGGTATTGCTATCATCGGTGGTGCAGATGGTCCAACGGCTATCTTTCTGTCCAGCAAGCTATCGCCTAACCTGATGGGTGCCATCGCTGTATGTGCTTATAGTTACATGGCTCTAGTACCATTGATTCAGCCTCCTTTGATGCGACTGCTGACCACCAAAAAGGAGCGACTCATCAAGATGAAGCCTGCCCGTCAGGTCAGTCAGACAGAACGTATTCTATTCCCTATCGTAGGACTTCTGCTCACCACATTTATTGTGCCGTCTGGACTTCCTTTGCTGGGAATGCTCTTCTTTGGAAACTTATTGAAGGAGAGTGGAAAGACTACTCGTCTGGCCAAGACTGCAGGTGCCGCACTTAACGATATTGTTGTCATGCTCTTAGGACTCACCGTAGGCTGTTCTACACAAGCTTCAGAATTCCTCACGATGAACACTATCTATATTTTCGCTATTGGTGCTGGTGCTTTTATCATTGCCACCATGAGCGGTGTGTTGTTCGTCAAGTTGATGAACGTCTTCCTGCCAAAGGACAAGAAGTTGAATCCACTAATTGGTAACGCAGGTGTGAGTGCTGTTCCTATGGCAGCTCGCATTTCGAACAATCTCGGATTGGAATACGACCGTCATAATTTCCTGCTAATGCATGCTATGGGACCCAACGTGGCTGGTGTTATAGGTTCTGCTGTAGCAGCAGGTGCTCTACTAGGCTTCCTGTCGTAACATCACATTATGAAGAAAATCTGTGATTTCATAGCCCGCTGGATGGGGGTGATGGTACTCGTGATGGCTCTTGTAGCCATCCGGTATCCTGCTCCTCTGGGAGCTATTGACACTTGGTATATTAATCCCATGCTTGGACTTATTATGTTCGGCATGGGATTAACTCTTTCTGCAAAAGATTTCCGTATAGTATTCAGCCGTCCTAAGGATGTTCTGATGGGATGTCTTGCCCAGTTTACCATTATGCCTCTCATGGCATGGCTATTGTCACAACTGTTTTCTCTCCCAAAAGAATTAACGATAGGCATGATTCTTGTTGGTTGTTGTCCTGGTGGAACAGCCTCTAATGTCATCACCTTCTTGTCACGTGGCGATCTTGCCCTCAGCGTTGGCATGACGGCGACTTCTACTCTTTTAGCGCCAATCCTGACACCACTTCTAGTATGGTTGCTGGCTGGGACATTAGTGGATGTTGACACGATAGGTATGCTCCAAAGTATTTTTTATGTAGTCATTGCCCCTATTATTGCAGGACTGCTCTGTCAATGGTATCTACCCAAACTCACACATAGAACAGTTCCATATCTTCCAGCATTCTCATCCCTGATGATTACCTTTGTGGTAGGTATCGTTGTCTCCCACACTGCCGACAAGCTTTTGGCTGGCGGATTGCTTATCATAGTTGTTGTTATGCTCCACAATATCAGCGGACTGGCTTTTGGCTATGCCATTGCCCGATTACTTCACCTTTCGCGTGAGAAATGCATTGCTGTAAGTATTGAGGTAGGAATGCAAAATTCCGGACTTGCTTCCAGTCTGGCAGTCCTTCATTTCGGAGCGTTTCCGCTTGCCACTATTCCTGGTGCCATCTTCAGTGTATGGCATAATATAAGTGGGGCTCTGGTAGCCAGATGGTACACCAGATAGTCTTAACACAATATCTTATCAATCATTCATAGCACCACAATGAGGACAAATTCCTTTATGACGAAGGGGTTTGCCACAATGTCCACAATGGTATGGGAAATGAGTGACATGGAAATAGACATGTAAAGAAAAATAAGTATAGGCAATAAGCAGAAGATAGCCTATATAATATAATGTCGTTATACTGAACACAACATAGTTAACGGCACAAACAGCAACGAGTCCTATGAGATAAAGGAATGCATCGGCAGTAGGAAGACGCCGAACCGCCTCATCAAAAGCTGCTATACTTACTATTATCATAGTCCATACAGAGGCTATAAATATACCTAAATACCAAGGAAGAGCAAAGGGATTGAGAGATGGATGATAGTAGAAATGACGCCATGACTCCGCACCAAACATTTGAATGCTGGCATAAAGAGTTGCAGAGAATGCAATCAATAAACACAGAAGTGTGGGGTAAGGAGAATCTATATCATGAAAATGTACAATATACGCATTACGACGAAGTAGTCGGCGCATGGCATATAGACTAGCTGCTACCACGCAGAGTCCCACAAAAAGCAGCAAATGGTTATTAGTGAAAAGATCGATAAACTGCGAAATGGGATCGTCGGGAGAGACACCTTCCAATAATTCGCTTTCGCGTATCCATCCTTGCGTAATTTGATCGCGTGCCACCTTTACCCATACAGAATCAATAGTATCGGTAGGAACTGTCTCTATATCAGCAACCACGATACGCTCACCACGAACCACATAGAGCGTGTCGAAAGCCATATCGGGTAATGCATCTGATAAAGGTAACTGAGAGGCATTAACGACGAAGTTGAAATTCTGCGAATAATGATGGGTGGTAGAGAAGGAAATAGAATCAATTTGCTGTTTGGTCAAATCCCACGCATCAGGTGTTTGCTGACCATGATTATAGCAGGAGGTCAACAGAAGAGACATCCACATTGCACAGACAACCTGATTCCAAAAACGATATTCCCTCTTACTCTGCATATACATTCATTTGACAATGATGACAATCAAACTCCAGACGAAACCTGCGTCCATCACCTAAGCGTAAGCAAAGTGGCTCGGACCATTTGGGCGTGCGTCCGCCATGTTTGACACAATAGCCAAGTGCATAGCGCAGACAATGGCGACACTGCATCAGCAAGCTGTGGTGAGAAGGTTGTAGCTCAAAAGCTGGTTCAATATGTTTCAAACCTTGAGCAGCATAGAACGAACGTGCCTCACGATTGGAGATATTATGAAGATAGCCATAAGAATAGAGCGGAAGATTAGATGGACCAGTTTTGGCAGTTGGATTTGAACTAACAGGCTTAGTATTTAAATCAAGGACTGCATCCACCCATTGACGACGAAGGTCAGACAATAAGCTACTAGGGATAAAATAATGAAAATTGTCAGGCAATTCTACCCCACTACACTGGAATGGAGTCCCCCCCAAGCGGGACAGTTGCCTCTCAATATTCTCCCGTTGTGGTTTCTCTGCCACCTGATGCTCACAAACTATGCTTACCTTACAACCCTCTGCACTTAATGAAAAACCGTCAGGAGTTGTAACCAGCGAAAATCTTACAGGTATTTTACGTTGCCCGCTAGGACGGGAAAGCAGACGCTCAAACTCTTGGTCGTTATTGCGATAAAGCGCAGTCCCAGCACACAATGAACGTGGCATTTGTTGAGGAAAGAGTCTATTACCCAGTGCCCTATTCACACGGAAACCTTGCAACTCACGATTTGCATCTATATAACAGAGACCATCGCCATTGGCAAAAGAAGCTGTTCCTGCTACATTAAATGAATCACGACGTATTTCCTTTACAGTTCCCACATACTCCCCCATAGCCTTAGGCGTATCAGGTGAGAAAATGTCTGGTTGACGGCCCTGTAAGAAATAGCTTGTAAAGCCGCGATTAAATGTCTTACGCAAGTTGGGTGTAAAGGTGTATGTACAATGCCCCTTAGACGAACGTTGATAAGCACCGGGATTCTTCGCTATGATATTATCAAGTTGCTGGTTATAGGCCGCTACCACATTTTTGACGTAGCTCACATCCTTTAAGCGCCCCTCTATCTTGAATGAAGTCGCACCGGCAAGAATCAGCTCATCAAGATGATTCAACTGGTTCAAATCCTTCAAGGACAGCAGATGCCGCTGATGTTCTATCTCTACCCCATTAGCATCCAGTAAATCGAACTTCATACGACAGAACTGGGCACAGGCTCCACGATTAGCAGAACGTGAGAAACAATGCTGAGATGCATAGCATAGCCCGCTATAACTGACACATAAAGCGCCATGAACAAACACCTCCAATTCCACATCAGGTACCTCACGATGTATTTGTGCAATCTCTTGTACAGATAATTCACGAGCTAAGACGACTCTACGGAAGCCCAGAGAACGTAACCAACGCACCTTTTCAGGGCTACGATTATCCGTCTGGGTTGAAGCATGAAATGAGATAGATGATAATAGCTGAGTATTAGATGAAACTAGAGAGAATAGTCCCATGTCTTGAATCAGGATAGCATCAACCCCAACATCTGCTAGTTCATGAACCAGCGACATAGTGTCTTCTAATTCTGAATCATATATGATGGTATTGACTGTTACGTAAACGCTAGCAGCAAACAGATGAGCATAATGGCAGAGCTGGCGAATATCATCAATACTGTTACCTGCTGCAGCACGAGCCCCAAAACGGGGAGCTCCTATATAGACCGCATCGGCACCATGGTCGATAGCGGCTATACCACATTCCAGGTTCTTGGCAGGTGCCAGCAGCTCAAGATTTGTCATTATTCAATCTTATTGATATCATAAGGCGTCTCCTGATAGACGTAATAGTTTATCCAGTTGTTATACAGCAGATTAGCATGAGCACGCCAAGTAACCATAGGATGTTGTTCTGGGTCATCATGGAAGTAATAATGACAGGGCAAATCAACATCATCACGTACGTCACGGTCGCGGCGGTATTCACGATCAAGCGTATCTGGAGCATACTCCAAGTGACCTGTAATAAAGAATTCACGACCATTTCGTGCCATCACCATACTTACACCACTTTCTGGGCTCTCTGCAATCAGCGTCAGTTGTGGATTTTTGAGGATGTCTTCACGACGTATTTCTGTATGACGACTATGAGGCATTTGGAAGACATCGTCGAAACCTCGGAAAATGGGCAACTGAGGATTTAAAGTATGCTGTGGGAAAATGCCAAACATTTTCTTCTGCAAGGGATACTTGGGGATGCCATAGTGATAGTATAATCCTGCCTGTGCTGCCCAACAAATATACAAGGTACTAGTAACATGCGTACGAGCCCAAGCAAAAATCTCTGTCATTTCATCCCAATAGGTAACATCTTCATACTCCAACTGCTCAACAGGGGCACCCGTAATTATCATGCCATCAAACTTCTCATTATGCATCTCCGCAAAATCGCGATAGAACATCATCATATGCTCTATGGGCGTGTTCTTGGGGGTATGACTTTTGAGCTTCATAAAACTTATTTCCAACTGAAGAGGCGTATTTGAGAGCAGACGAATCAGGTCTGTCTCCGTTGTAATCTTCAATGGCATAAGGTTGAGAATAACTATTTTCAGAGGACGGATATCCTGCATGTGAGCACGAGAATCATCCATCACAAAGATATTCTCATGTTTCAGCAATTCAATAGCCGGTAACTTATCTGGTAATCTTAAAGGCATATTTCTGTGTTTTTACTTTTCAATATGGAATACACAGGTGGAAACATTGTCAAAGCCTCCTGCTTCTATGGCCGCTTCACATAGTTGGTTTGCCGACTTATCAGCAGCCATCAATTCCTGAATCTCAGAATCAGAAATCATATCATTCAGACCATCTGAACAAAGCAGATAGGTATCACCAGGAAGCACATCATTTGTAAACTCATAGAAATCAATAAAAGAGTTTTGAATACCAGCTCCAATACAGTTGGTAATGACATTAGAATGGCGATGAGTTCCATCATTCCTAGTAAGTGAGTGGTCTGTCGTTAATTGGGTAAGTTGCCCGTCACGCAAACGATAGAGACGACTATCACCACAATTCAGCCAATAATAGTGCTCACCATAATAAAGCACGCCAACCAATGTGGTACCCATTTCAAGCTTGGATGGATCCATCAGTCCATGGGAATTAACCATCTTATTAACGGAGTTAAGCCACTCAACCATCATTTCATTCATATCGCCAGGAGTCAATCCACTAGGTAAATCATGGATAAAAAACTTGAGATTGGAAAGGGTTTCCTCACTGGCTACTTCACCAGCATTATGCCCTCCCATTCCATCAGCTAACGCAATGATAAACCGATCGGTATTCTCCGTCATAAATTCTGTCTTGTATGCGTCACTACGCAACAACTTGTCATAAGCCAGCACCATGTCTTCATTATTACTCCTGACACAACCTATTCGGCTGGCTGCTGTTAAAACTATTCTACTCATTGATTCAATTAATACTTACTTGTAAATTTATATTAGCAAGAGTAACGATGTCACCACTCTTTAGAGACATTGGAACGTCAGGCTGCACCTCACGCTGGTTCAGCTTTGTTCCATTGGACGAATGTTTATCAATAACACACCATCCTGTATCCGGCTTATAAATAAGTTGGGCATGCACCCCTGATATATACATGTTATTCTCAAACAACTGCATATAGGGTCCTTGACGACGTCCTATGATAGCGCCATTAACACCAATCATACGGATATCGAGTGTAGGATTATAGAGTGTAAGAGTTGGAATGCCTACTTGGACAGGCATCTGAGAGCCCTCAGGAGGACGAGGTGACGTCTCAGCATAGAGATTCCTGTGACTCGTAGCATAACCTGCATACGACATTGATACAGATTGCTGACGCTGACTGCGCTGTCTATCAAGCTCATCATAATTAACCATCAAGCCACCACAATGAGTACAGCGGCGCCCCATACCCACACGTCCGCAGTTACTGCAGTAAAAGAGTTCTTGACCACATTGATCACAAAAGCGTGAGTCGTCCTCTATTTCTTCTTTACAACTTGGACATATAATCATAGTTATTCCTTAATATCTTCTGGCATAATCAGTTGATAAGTCTCTTGTGTTATCTCCGACGGGGACATCATACTTACACGCATAGAAAGCTGCTGAATAGTTGTATCGAGCAGATTGCGCATCTCACGGGCATTGCCAAAGTTCTTGTCTTTGTTATAAACCATACGAGCAATGACATTCATAAGTTTGTACTCTGCCTCGGACGATAGTTTGTAATTGTCCTTGGAAGCCATCTTTATGAAAATTTCGCCCAATTCGTCGGCAGTATAGTCATCGATGTGCATCTTGTGAGAGAAACGACTGGCCAATCCTGGATTGACAGCAAGGAAATTTTCCATCTCATCACGATAACCTGCTGCAATGACAACAAACTTTCCACGGTCGTCCTCCATACGTTTCATCAGCGCATCAATAGCCTCCCTACCGTATGGATCATTCTCTGCAGACAATGTATAGGCCTCGTCTATAAACAGGATACCGCCCATCGCCTTATCACACATATTATTAACTATCTTGGGAGTTTCACCCATATATTTACCTACAAGAGTAGCACGACTGGCTTCTACGACTCGGCTGGTTGGAAGAATCTCCATAGACTGAAGGACCTCACCCATTTTACGAGCAATAGAGGTTTTACCAGTACCAGGATTACCAGTAAGAATAAAATTCATGGCCATCTGCTGAACTTTACCGGCACCCATTGCTGCACGTTGTTTCATAAACATACTCTGAACAGCCAAACGACGAATCATATTCTTGACAGAAAGCATACCAATAAAGTCATCGAGTTCGTTGAGTACCTCATCAAGCGGACGAATCTGTTCGCTCTGTCCAACAGCCAGATCAGCTACTGTGATGCGATACATATCTTCACTGTTGAAGTCTGGATTGTTCATCTCAGCCATCAGTCGCTGGCTCTGTTTTTCTACTGCCTGGTCAAAAATACGACGCGCCTCTCGAGCATTACCAAAATTCTTGTCACGACGCAAATACAGCTGTTCAAACTGGCGATGAATAGCATTGCGTGTTTCCTCATCTACCGTAAACTTCTTACCATTGGCAAGGTTGATGAAGATTTGCGTCAACTCATCAGGAGTGTAGTCCTCGAAATGAATAGTCTGTGTAAAACGACTCTTCAATCCAGGGTTCGTATCAATAAAGTCATGCATATTGTCGGTATATCCGGCAACGATGCAGATAAACTTTCCTCGATCATCTTCCAAGCGCTTCAACAAGGTATCAATAGCCTCAGAGCCAAAGCTATCTTGATCGTTAGACTTGAGCGTATAAGCCTCGTCAATGAAGAGGACACCACCCATCGCTGAATCTATGAGCTGATTTGTCTTTATGGCTGTTTGACCTGAATAACCTGCAACAAGCTTAGAACGGTCTGCTTCTATTAATTGACCACGAGAAAGGATGCCAAGGCTACGGAAAACATCTGCCATAATACGAGCCACTGTTGTTTTACCTGTACCAGGATTACCTGTAAACACGTAATGCTTACCTTGGAACGTATTACTCTCACCACGACGAATCTGCAGATTGAGGAAGGCCGCCAGATTAGAGATTTCTTTCTTTACGGATGCCAATCCTACCATACCATCAAGTTTTGCCAAGCAATCTGTATAATTAACGACTTGGGGAGCCTCATAGGGTATATCGTCAACGGTGATTGTCATCAACTGTTCGTTAGAAAGCGTAGAGATATCTACGTTCTGCAAGCGCTCTGCCTGCTTAGCAACTATCTTATCAAACAACTGACGGATAGTACGTCCGTTGGCAAAGTCTTTTTCGCGAGCATTATAGATTTCTGTAATCATCTTGAGAGCTAACTCTTTAGCATCGGAAGCAAAATGATACTTCTTCTCCTGGGCAAAGACTTCCATAATCTGATAAAGCTGGTCAGGAGTGTAGTCGTCAATATTAAGGAAATAACTGAAACGACTCCGGAAACCAACATTAATACGGAAGAGATTCTCCATTTCTGTACGATAACCAGCTGCAATGACTACAAACTTACCACGATCATCTTCCATGCGCTTCATCAACTGCTCCAAAGCTTGAGCACCCTGACTGTCACGTTCTCCACTTTGACTCAGAGGAGCAAGTGTATAAGCTTCGTCAACAAAGAGAATACCTCCCATTGCCTTATCACAAAGACTATCTACCACCTTGGGAGTTTCACCTTGATAGGGACTAACCATCTTAGAGCGATCTACCTCTACAACATGTCCGCTGTCGAGATATCCAATAGACTCCAGTATCTCACCTAGTTTACGAGCTATCGTAGTCTTTCCCGTTCCAGGATTACCCGTCAGGACAATATGGATTCCCATCTTCTCCTGTTCACCTAAGCCGCGTTGAGCTCGTTCTATATTGTTGTGAACAGTAAGAGCAATCTCACGAACAGCATGTTTCACCTCGTCCATACCAATGTAATGATCGAGGTCGCCAAGGATATCCTCCAACGAACGCTCCTCTGGAACATAGCCACGGATGTCTCTCTCTTCAACCATTGAAGCAGCAGAGCCACGACTAATAAATGAAGTAAAGATATCTTCTGCCGTCTTGACAGCCACATGGGCATATCCAAAGGTTTCATCCTTTGTCTTTAGCTGATACTGGAATAAGCGCAACAAACGATGTTCCGCCTCAGGAGTATAAGCAGTAATACCATATTTGGTACGCAACTCCAGCTTGCATATTTCACATAGTTCCTGAAAATTAGGAACTGGCAGCCGGAAAGTGTATTTGAAACGGTTTTGCGCAGCAGGATTAGCGGCTAAGAAATCGTCTAAGCCCTTAGGAAGACCAGCCATAATGACAATAGGATTCTCGTCCCACTTGTCCATCTCAACAAAAAGTTTGTCAAGTGGATTGACCTGATTGGAATAGCTGTCTGGCAACAATTTCTGAACGTTATCAAAGAAGAGAATACCTCCCCTAGCCTTTTGCACGTTCTCATCCCATTTTTCGACAAAGCGTTGATAGTCAACGGCATCAACTATGGTCAGTTGGGGCTTCTCTATTATCTTATACTGGTAAAAATAGTCACGGATGATTTCAGCCAATGCAGTTTTTCCTGTACCTGTCTCACCAATAATAATGGTATTCACACTTAGACGGACATTGATTACATCCTTGCGAGTGTGCAAATAGGTATAGGTATCGACAACATTCTTCAGTTGTTTCTTTACCTCATCAAGCCCGACCATACGGTCTAATACATTTTGAGATACCAACGGATGACCACAGAACTTACAGAACTTGGCTATAGATCGGTTTTCTTTTTGACAATGCTCACAAACCATATTCTTATTCTACATCTTTCTGTAATTGCTTAATAACCCCTGATGGATTTACCTTTACGTTACCTACATCGGGGTGATGATTCAACAGTTTCGGACTGACGATAATCATTTCTAACACAAATAAGGCAAAAAGTGTGCTCCATAAGATATAATGAAGCACCGATTCACCACTAATGGAACGAATTTGGTTCGTCACATCATCAAGCATATTGAACTTTGACCCCTTAAACTTGAACGACTTCTGCTTAAAAGTATAATAAAGGGGTTCCAAAAGCTCTGACTTTATATCGTCTTCCATCACTTCGTTTACCAATTGATTGTCACCACGGGAATCACTACGGAAATCGGTAAGGTGGCAAATCAGCATATATATTAAAGTAATAACAATAATCACAGGAACCAACATGGTGGGATATGAAGTGTTGACAAACTTCAATATCAAGACGGTGATATAAGAGGAGAAGTAACCTAACAGTCCCCACAAGCAGGAGAGGACAAAACCATATCCACGGAAGAAAGCCCTCATGCCTACAATGACAGCAGTCATACCACCAAGAGGCAGGGAAATGGTAAGCAAAGTGTGACCGAAAATATACTCACGATTATTGATACCCAGCAAGGCAACCATGCCAATCCACATAGCACAAAGTACGTAGTATATGAGCCGCCACATGTTCTCCTTTGCTCGGGCGCGATGATAATTAGTACGCACTTCTTTATATTTCCGGGCTGTTTCATCTTTAGCTGTTACATATCGCTTATAATACCTTTGGTTATGGTCTATCTCGCCAATGTCAAGAAGCCATTTCTCCAAGGTACGCTCATAGCTGTATGTTTCGGCGAATTCCTCATGGGGATTCTCATGGAAGAATACCGACATCCACTGGCTTAATGCACCACGTTTGATTTCAGGTATCAAGGCTGGTCGGTGTGCTAATTTATCAAAATTACGTCCGTCCCTCAGTTCCAAGCCATCCTGAAGGATGTATGTTGGATGTGCACCCAAGATGCAACAGAATCGATAAGCCGCTGTACGGAGGTCGTAGGCACTTAGACGCTCACGATTATCCTCACTTCGTAAATCAAAGCATGCACGACATTGACTAAGCGGTTCAAACCATCCACGTAATTGGGCAAAATACGAGAAACGACCTTCTGGACTGGAATAATCACTAATTACTTCTGCAAACTCATCGTCACTAAGATGCTGCCATTGTTTCATCTGTTCACAAAGAATTTCACCTACCTTCAGGGGGGTGTCAGCTTCACGGAGATCATAGGCAGCGTCGCGGTCAATGTTATACAGGACCTTATACCCCAACGAGCGAGAAGGCTTCTGACCTTGAGTCATGATACGAAGTGCCTCACAAGCCATCTTGTCTTCATGGCTATACATCCAAGAAAGCAACCGACCATCGCTCAGACTGGTCCACTCGTCATCAGAACAATCCTCATAGCCGAAAGAATGAACTATTTCCGTTAAACTATTAGAGGGATATTTTGGTAAGAAAGGTATCTCGCTATCAATTTCGTATATAGTCTTCAAAATGGCTATACGCATCTCATAAGGACTTTCTGAATTAAAATAGCCCCGCAGACGGTTGATATCTACTTTTGAATGAGACTCAATATACAAGAAGAAGTTGTCGTTGGGATTTCTTAACGCCAATATATATTCTTCCTGATAGCTTAGCACGGAAATAGCCACACTATGAATGTCATCACAACGATTGCCATGAACATCCTTATAGGGATAAGTAGGCTCCATCACGTAAATGGCAGCCATCAGTCCTGCCCTTTGGTCAACCGGATAGCGATTAGTCACAATATCCTTGACGGCAGAACTCAGCTTGACATTTCCACTTTGCTCCAGCCAGCTGGCAATTCGTCCACTATACAAATAGTTAATAGCCAATCGCTCGTTATCGAGTAGCATGGGGATAAGTTCATGAACATTGTCTGCAACAAGATTCTGCTCGGGATCTACAACAAAACTACGATATTTCAACAAAGGAGAAGACACGTCAACCTTCACATCCTCGCCCAAGAACCATCGTTCCACCTCATCATAACCCCAACGGCTCTGAGGATTGACAGCTGTCAGACCCTGGACTATCATCTTCACGCGGTCAGGCAATTCGTTCATTCTAGGCAGACGTCCTTCATTTTTCTTGCGCATCATGACACGCTCATTCTGGCTCAACGGGTTTTCGCCCAGCCAGAGCGACATCAATGTGATACCTAAAGAATAAAAGTCAACGGAAGGGGTAATTTCCACCTCTCCATCAATGACGTCAGTGTACATCTCGGGAGCCGCAAATACAGGGGTACGAGCCTGGGTGGTCCTATGCAAGCGCTCCTCACCTTCCATAATACTGGAGATACCAAAATCGCCCAATACAACTTCCTTATGGTCCTTATCACGAAAGAAATAGTTGCTGGGTTTGATATCCTTGTGGATAATATTGTTGTTATGGCAGTACGCCAACGCGGCGGCTGCCTGAAGAGCAATACGACGGAACTGGACAAAATTACCATCAAGGTCATATTCTGCCAACGTACCTCCACGAAGATATTCCATCAATTCATAATCGCGGTTCTTACCGTCAACATAGGTCTTACCATAGTCAACAACCCGAACCAGCATCTCCATGTTGAAGTTCTGGATAATGCGCATCAACTCCTTCTTGATAGTGAAATTGGGGTAGTAAATCTTCAACACCATCTCCCCCTCCTCACCATGAACCAAATAGACCTGGGCTTCTCCGGAATTGTCGCTAAGGCACTTAATGCCCCGATATACACGACCTTTCAGAATGAAATCGCCATCACCAGCCTGCGAAGTATCCGCACTACTACCTGGCCTTACTGTAGTTTCCGTGTTGAGCTTTGAGACTACAGGTGCAGCATCTACTCGAATGGTGGCACCCATATCTGGTTTTCTTATGGTCTCGTCCATAGAACTTATTTGTCGTCTTTAATTTCCTCTCTACTATTTTTTCCTAACACTACCCACTTGCCACCAAGATGAGGTTTAGCACATCCGCAAGGACTGCTATGCATAGCATGCTTGTAATTGCATACCCAAGCCAAGCGAACACCCTGAGGTTTGCAAGCCATCGCATAATTTCGGGCTTTTACCGGTGATGCAGACGGGAAAACAGCCAACTTGTCGAGAATAGCTGAAAGCATCTTTATTTTGACCATCTTTTGCCCCTCAAGCTCTTCACGGGTCATGCGCTTTGACTCCACTTTGGGAATAACAGGGAATTCCACTCCGTCATCTTTGGCCAAGAGGGTCAACACACGTTCACGGAGTTTGGCATTCATCTGTTCACGGACAACATCACGCTCGGAATTATAGGGGAGTGCATTTTCCAGATTAGTGTAGTCACGAACTATTTCAAGCAATTCCTGATAATCAGGATTCTTTTGAAGTTGTTTAACCAAGGAACGAGCTTCTTCTGTCAAGGCAGAACCGCACTTTTTGCAGAAAGCAAATTCGTTCAGGGTATGACAAGTCGGACAGACAATACCACCCCGAGGACTACCGCAATCTGGGCAATAAGGCTCGATACCCGAAAGATGGGCGCCACAAAATGAGCAAATATCTTTCTTGATATAGTGATGGCATGACTCACAGAAGTCTGCATCCGGATCAATCTCCGCTCCACAATGCGGACAAATCATCTTATTGATAGGCTGACCACACCGGGCACAGAACATGGCTTCCAATTCATTGATTGCACCGCAATAAGGACACGGGCGACCAGCAGCCTGAGCATGTTGCTGAGCCATTTTCATCTGAACCGGCCCTTGTTCTGGACGCATAGGTTGCTCAAAAGCCTGTTTAGGCCCTGCACTTCCTTGTGCTTTCTCGTTAAATGAGTTATTATCAAACATAATAGTAATATAATTGATGCAAAGATAACTATTTTTTCATTAACACACAAAAAACCGCCGTAAATTTTATATTTACGACGGCATTTTTATTAGTTTTTGCAACAATTATTACCAAAGCGGCAGACGTTCTGACTTAGGAACGAACATTTTATCGCCTTCTTTCACATTAAATGCATCATACCACATGTCGATATGTGGCAGGGCTCCATTGACGCGATAACGGCCTAAAGAGTGAGGATCGCTCTTTGTACGATTACGGATTTCTGCTTCCGTAATATTGCCAGCCCACACCCCAGCATAAGCCAGAAAGAAACGCTGGTCAGCTGTCAGACCATCAATCACAGGAAGAGGATTGCGCTTGGTCGCGTTTTTGTATGCATACCAGGCCACTTGCAGACCACCGTGGTCAGCAAGGTTCTCACCCAACGTCAGACGACCATTAGCATTGAGGTCGGGCAACACCTTAATCTTTGAGAAGAAGTCGGCATACTTATCTGTCCGTAATGTAAAGTTCTTTCCATCTTCCGAAGTCCACCAGTCATGCATATTACCATCCTTGTCAAAGCGACGTCCCTGGTCATCAAAGCCATGCGTCATCTCATGCCCGATTACAACACCAATAGCACCATAGTTAAAGGCATCATCAGCAGTTGCATCAAAGAATGGAACTTGCAGGATACCAGCGGGGAAGCATATCTCGTTCGTGGTTGGATTATAGTAGGCGTTCACCGTCTGTGGAGTCATGTGCCAGTCGTCACGGTCAACAGGTTTTCCTGCTGTATGTTCAATGCGCCATGCAGTCCAGAAGCGGGCACACTCTTTCATGTTATCATAGTACGATTTTTTCGCATCAATTTTCAGACCGCTAATGTCCGTCCACTTATCAGGATAACCTATCTTCACATAGAAAGTATTCAGCTTCAGCAAGGCATTCACTTTCGTAGAATCGTCCATCCAATCCTGAGCAGCAATACGCTCTCCAAGAGCAATACGGAGATTCTCTACGAGTGTCTTCATACGCTCCTTGGAAGAGGCTGGGAAATACTTCTTCACATAGATTCGGCCTAAAGCCTCACCCATAACGCCTTGTACCTGATTGGTGGCACGACGCCACAGAGGATGGTCTTGCTGACGACCCGAGAACACCTTTCCATAGAACTCAAAGTTCTCTGCACGAACAGCATCGTTCAGATAGCCGGAAGCAGAGCCTATAAGTCCCCACTCCATCACGTCACGATATTCTGCTGCTGTCATCTCTGCAAACAGCTTGTCTGCTGCAGCCATAAATTCAGGCTGTCCTACCACCATCTCTTGGATATACTCTGTCTTAATACCCTTGGCATTCATCTGCTTCTCAAGCATAAAATGAGGATAGTTGGCATTAAACTCCTTCAATGTCATCTTATGATAGTTGGCAATAGGGTCGCGAAGTTCTGTACGAGACTTGGAAACCTTTGCAAGTGCTGTCTCTATCTTGAGAATGTTCTTCATCTTCTTCTCTGCAGCACCCTTCTTGAAGCCAAAGAGCTGGAACATATTAACAATATGTTTCTTATAGGCCTCACGGATTTTCTTGGTAGCCTCGTCATTCTCCAAATAATAGTCTTTCTGTCCGAGTGTAAGGCCACTCTGATAGATGTTCAGAATATTTTCCGAAGCGTTCTTATCATCAGCACCGATATAAGCAGAGAAAAACTCTGATTCGCCATAAGGCATCATGCTGAGCTGCACGTTGAACAACTGTTCCTTGTTTTTCGCATTCTCCAGGGTCTTCAGTTCACCCATCAAAGGAGCAACCCCTTCTTTCTCTCTGCGGGCAGAGTCCATAGCCAACTTGTAAAGGTCGCTCAACTTCTGCTCTACACTTCCTTGCGGATAGTTGTTCTCCAACAGTTCTTTTAGAATACCATTAATACGCTTGTTGTTGTCTTCAGCCAAACGGTCAAAACTGCCATAACGAGAATAGGCAGGAGGCAGCGGATTGGCTTTCATCCATCCACCACAGGCATACTCATAGAAGTCGTCTGCAGGTCGTACACTCGTATTGAGGTCTTTCAGGTCGATACCTGAGCGTAGCTGTGCTGATGACGTAAGAGTCATTGTAGCTAATGCCATAACAGTTAATAATTTTTTCATAAGTTGTTTATTTTAATTGGATAAAATGTCTAGTTCTTCTGAGAGTTTCTCCCATCGTTCCACTTCTTCGTCAAGGGCTTTCTTCGTTGACGTATATTCTGTCACGAATTCCATATTCGATGCATTCTCCGGCTTCATCAGCAAGTCATCAAGCTCTTTCAGGCGTCGCTCCATATCGCTGATTTTCCGCTCAGACTGTTCTACAGCTTTCTCTGCCTTTCGTAATTGCTTTTGCCGTTCTTTATGTTCAGCATAACTTGTATTCTTTGCAGAAGAAAGCTTGTCTTCTTTTAGTCCGTCAGGTACGGACTTTTGGTCCGAAGGGAGCGGACTGGCAGTTCGTCCTGTTCGGACTGTTACTTCCAGCTCGTTCAATTCTCTGATTTCTTTAGTCTGGAGGAAATCATAAATACCTCCAAGGTGTTCTTTTACCTTTCCACCTCCGAACTCATAGACCTTAGTCACCAGTCCATCCAGGAATTCACGGTCGTGGCTGACCACAATTGCTGTACCGTCAAAGGCACGGATAGCCTCTTTCAGTACATCCTTCGAAGCCATATCAAGGTGGTTGGTAGGCTCGTCAAGAATCAGCAGATTAACAGGTTCCAGCAACAGGCGAATCATAGCCAGACGACTGCGCTCACCTCCACTGAGCACTTTTACTTTCTTATCAGACTCCTCGCCACCAAACATAAAGGCACCAAGGATATCGTTGATTTTCAGACGGATATCCCCCTTAGCCACATTATCTATGGTTTGGAACACCGTCAGATTCTCGTCCAACAGCTGTGCCTGGTTTTGGGCAAAATAACCTATCTGAATATTATGGCCTACCTTCAATTTCCCCTCAAAAGGTATCTCACCCATAATACATTTCACCAAAGTAGATTTACCTTCACCGTTTTTACCTACAAAGGCCACCTTCTCACCTCGTTTGATGGTCAGGTTGACAGCAGAGAAAACGGTATGTGAACCATAGCTCTTGGCAACATCCTCGCAAATAACAGGATAATCGCCAGAACGCAGACAAGGCGGGAACTTCAAGTGCATGGCAGAATTATCTACCTCATCAATCTCGATGGGAACAATCTTCTCTAACTGCTTGATTTTCTGTTGCACCTGGACAGCCTTCGTAGCCTGATAACGGAAACGCTCTATAAACTGGCGCATTTCGATTATCTCCTTTTGCTGGTTCTCGTAGGCTCTCAACTGCTGTTCACGACGCTCTTTTCGAAGAGTGACATATTCGTCATACTTCACCTTATAATCAATAATACGTCCACATGAAATCTCCAGTGTACGATTGGAAACATTATTGATAAAAGCACGGTCGTGGCTCACCAGAACCACCGCCTTGGCACTTTGGGCAAGAAATTGTTCCAGCCATTGTATGGATTCAATGTCAAGATGGTTGGTAGGCTCGTCGAGCAAGAGCACGTCAGGCTTCTGCAACAGGATCTTTGCCAATTCTATACGCATGCGCCAACCTCCGCTGAACTCACTGGTAGGACGTTCAAAGTCTGTACGCAGAAAGCCCAGACCTGTTAGTGTGCGTTCAATTTCTGCTTCATAGTTCTCGGCCCCCATCATCATATAGCGCTCATGTTCCTGAGTGAATTTCTCCACTAGGGCCATATAGTCAGCACTCTCATAATCGGTACGCTCCGCTAACTGCTGATTCATGTGGTCAATGCGTTCCTTCATCTTCGTGATGTCGGCAAAGGCTTTCTGAGCTTCCTCACGAACGGTGGTATCGTCCTGTAGAATCATTACCTGTGGCAAATAGCCTATCGTGGTATCGTTAGGAACACTCACCACACCACTCGTTGGCTGTTGGATTCCACATAGTATCTTCAACAGCGTTGACTTGCCTGCTCCGTTTTTTCCCACAAGAGCTATCCTATCGCGATCATTGACCACGAAGCTGGCATCTGTAAAGAGGGGTTTTATGCCAAATTCAACATGTAGGGATTCTACCGAAATCATTGCATTCTACTTGAAAACGACCTTACTCCGACAACACTCTGTCCCATCCGTACGAACAATTCGAATACTATATTCTGTATCGCCTGTCTGCTCCAGATAGAAAGAAAGTTGGTCACCAGCATGAGCCTCAGCAACATAGGCTATCTCAAAACGCTTAATCTGATGCGAACGATACCATTCCATATCCCATAGGTCAAGCACATGCTCTATGTATTTCACACTATTGATATGTCCATTGATATCTACATCATTATAATAGGTGTCAATAGTACGGACCAGTTGGGCATCATTACCCATCTTCACCCGTCCACCCTTGTCAATGGGACATTCCTTGTCATTGACTATCCAATTCTCGATAGCCCCATTGTCTATTGCGTATATATCGGTTGGCTGACGGGTTTCCGTGTCTATCATCGCCCAGATGCTGCGACCATAGCCATAGGTATGACCGTCCTCTCCGATGACAGCAAAGTTACGGGAGGTGAAATAGCGCATAGCACTCTCCACCCACGTTTCCACATTGAACTTTGTATATTGCATGGGCATTTCGTCCATCTCAATAGCCAGACGGGAAAGAACCCACGAACGTTTAATACTCATGAGGTATTTCATGCCAAAGCCACGTGCCGACGAATGGAAATCAGCAGCATTCAGCATGTGATTACCCAAATGGCCCATAAAGAGACGTCCACTGAAATCACAGTGGAACGGCTCAGACATAAAGGGATAGCAACCTACTTTATCCATGTTGTTCCTCCCTCTGTTCCAAGAATTTGCTGACTTCTTCCTGTTTACCACGAGTAACGGCAATTCGTCCACTACGGGTATATTGGAATACGCAATTGAACTCTGCCAATTCGCGATACAAGGCTATGATTTTTTCGGTCACCCCATGTTTCATCACAATAGTATAAGTAGGGTTCACTTCCGTGATACTAGCATCGTAACGACGAATAGTACGTGAAATTTCCGGATTCTCCAGTACCTTGGTGGTGTTCAGTTTGTAAAGTCCTGTCTCACGGATAAAAAGCTGTTCATCGGTGAAGTAGTTTGCCTTAATCACATCGATTTTCTTTTCTATCTGCTTGGTAATCTTTACTATCTGATCCTCATCGCTCCATGCGGTGATGGTGTACTTATGAACCCCCTCAATGCTGGAGGCCGACACGTTCAGACTTTCAATATTTACCTGACGGCGGGTGAACACAGCAGTAATCTGATTCAGAATACCAGCCACATTCTCCGAGTAAACCAGCAACGTATATAATTTCTTATCTTCCATCTTCATACATCTTACTTCTTACATCATACATCATCATATCTCCAGCATCATATCGCTGACATTCATGCCAGGAGGAGTCATTGGCAGCACATCGTCATCTTCCTTGATGGCACACTCCAAGATATACGGGCCTTCCGTCTTTAGCATCTTCTCAACAGCAGCTGCAAGCGTGCTACGGTCTGTAACAGCCTCATAGCCAATCCCATAGGCCTTGGCTATCAGCTCGTAGCAGGGATTCATCATCTTGGTAAACGACTTACGACGCATCCAGAACATATCCTGCCATTGGCGCACATTGCCCAGGTAATTGTTGTTCAAAAGAATCATCTTCACTGGCGACTGTTGTTCCATGATAGTACCCAGTTCCTCGATACACATCTGGAAGCCGCCATCACCCATAAAGCAGCAAACAGTACGGTCAGTACCAAAGGTAGCTCCAATGGCTGCAGGCATACCATAGCCCATCGTACCTAAGCCACCACTGGTACAAATGCTGCGCTTCTGCTCATATTTGAAATAGCGAGTGGCAAACAACTGGTTCTGTCCCACGTCAGTTACGAGCACCGTTCCTTTAGGAGCCTGCTCAGCAACGACATTCACCACCTCACCCATCAGCAGCGGACCTTCTTTCGGATGAATAGCTGGTTCTATCACCTTCTCATGCTCCTTCTGATCCAGTTCCTTGAACGAATCGCGCCACTCCTGATGGTTAGCCTTATGGAGCAAAGCGGTAAGGGCAGGCAACGACTGCTTACAGTCAGCCACCACAGCCACATCAGTCTTCACATTCTTGTCAATCTCACTCTTGTCGATATCCAAATGAATAATCTTGGCTTGTTTGGCATAGGTTTTCGTATTACCTGTCACACGGTCTGAGAAACGCATACCGATAGCTATCAGCACGTCACATTCCTGTTCCTTCAGGTTAACGGCATAGTTTCCATGCATACCCAACATTCCGACATTAAGAGGATGATTTGAGGGCAATGCACTCAGTCCCAGCATGGTACGACCGGCAGGGATGTCTGCTTTCTCCAAGAAAGCCTTCAGCTCCTCTTGGGCATTTCCCAGTTCAACACCCTGTCCGACCAATGCCAGAGGGCGCTTTGCATTGTTTATCAGTTCTGCTGCTTGCTTTACCAAATCCTCGTCCAATTTGGGATTGGCAACGTAAGAGCGGATAAAATCCACTTTCTTGGGTTCCCAGGCTATTTCCTCCACCTGTGCATTACGGGGGAAGTCCAGTACTACAGGACCAGGACGACCGCTACGGGCAATATAGAAGGCACGGCTGACAGCCCATGCGATATCCTCTGCATGGCGAATCTGATAGCTCCATTTGGAGATAGGTTGTGCCACACCCACCAGGTCAACCTCTTGGAAGGCATCTGTTCCCAGTGCCGAGATGGCCACCTGACCGGCAATCACCACAACAGGTGTTGAATCCAGCATAGCATCGGCCACACCTGTCAGCGTGTTGGTAGCACCAGGGCCGCTGGTCACCAAGGCTACACCTACCTCGCCACTGACGCGGGCATAGCCCTCTGCAGCATGTACCGCAGCCTGCTCATGACGCACCAATATATGGTCAAAACATTTCTTTTCACCTCGTGTGTAGTCGAATAGCGAATCATACGTGGGCATGATAGAACCGCCAGGGTAACCGAAAATAGTCTTCACCCCCTCGGCCTGCAATGCACGCATCAGCGCTTTCGAACC
>ODAJ011950677.1_pt1 | contig 27002 bp, 30 predicted proteins | sample 1539241 | NCBI WGS metagenome assembly ODAJ01 (sample SAMN02144231, study PRJEB22623) | gut metagenome | biome: sheep rumen | host: Ovis aries | place: New Zealand
ATCCAGATGCTGACAACGGAAATGGAGCAGCATAAAATGGTCGGCTCGCTGATGCCGATACTGTTCCTTGCCATCGCAATCCTCGCAATCGTAACGAGTATGAACCGCCTTGTAAACACACAGCGCACGCAGATAGGCACGCTCAAGGCGCTTGGTTTCACAAACGGCGCAATCCTGTGCCACTACGTTGGCTACGGCTTTTACACAAGCTTAATCGGCTCCGCGCTCGGACTGATAGTAGGACCGTTGACGATACCGCATCTGTTCTATCCGTCAATGTCCTCATATTTTGTGCTCCCACAGTGGAAATCGGGCTGGGATAAATCATTCTTCTTCGTTGCAATCGGCACGGTTGCAGTCTGCACGCTTACAACGTTTTTAAGCACGGCGGGCTTACTCAGGGAAAGTCCTGCGCAGACTCTGCGACCGAAGCCGCCGAAAAAATACAGGCTCTCCAAATTTGAAAAATCAAATGCATGGAGCAGGCTCGGTTTCAATTTCCGCTGGAGCTACCGCACCGTAACGCGCGGCAAAATGAAAACCGTTATGGGCATCGCCGGAACAGTAGGCTGTATGGCTCTTCTCGTTTGTGCATTCTCCTCGCTTGATTCAATGCAGGATATGGAAAAGTGGATGTACAACGAAATTCAGGTGCAGCAGGTGCGTTATATGCTTGACGGCGAGGCTACGCTTGCAGACGCACAGCAGATTAAGGCTGACGTTGACGGCGAAATCATTATGGCAGACGCTATCGAGGTTAAGGCAAACGGCGTAAAGAAAACCGCCAACCTGACTGCAGTTGACGGCGAGGGCTGCTTCTATATTACGGACAGCGGCAGAAAGCAGATTACGCCCGATGATAACACAATCGCCCTGTCGCAGAAGATGGCAAATCTGCTCGGCGTTTCGGTCGGTGATGAAATTGAGTGGCATATTTACACCTCGGATAAATGGGTTAAGTCAAAGATTACATTGATTAACCGCACGCCGATGACGCAGGGCATCACCCTCACAAGGAATACTCTTGAAGGCTACGGTTACGAGTTTAAGCCCACATACGTTGACTCTCCGCAGCTGAACGAGGGCTATGAAAACGCGCATATCACCAACGCGCTCACGCAGGAGGATATGCACGGTTTCTGGGATAACTATATGGAAAGCATGAACCTGATGATAAGCGTTCTTATTTTCTTTGCGTGTATCCTGTCCGTCGTCGTTCTGTATAACCTCGGCTCGCTGACGTTTACAGAGCGCGAAAGGGATAACGCAACGCTCAAGGTGCTCGGCTTCGGCACGAATAAGATACTGAACACGAACATCGTACAGAACGTTCTGTATTCAATAATCGGCGTCATCCTCGGCGTTCCGCTCGGGTTGAGCTTCACCTATTTTATGCTGAACTTTGCAGGTGATGAATTTGATATGATGATTTCGGTATCGCCGCGCACGCTGATAATCAGCTCGGCAATCACGCTTGGCGTATCAATCCTCGTCAGCTTCCTGTTCAGAAGAAAGATAAACAAACTCAATATGGTCGAAGCCCTCAAAGGCGTAGAATAATAATCAAGGCAACGGTTCATCCGTTGCCTTTACTTTTGCTATGTGATATAATGAAACATACAAACAATTAAGGAGTGATATAATTGAACGATAAAGAAATGAAAATCCTGATCAAGTCGCAGCAGGGCGAACTTGACGCAGTGCTTATGTATAAAGCACTTGCCGAGGTTGTAAAAGATGAGAAGGACAAAGAAACGTTCCTTCAGCTTGCGGCAGAGGAAGGTCATCACGCTTCCGTATTCAAAGGTCTAACGGATAAAACACTTACGCCCAAGAAGACGCTCGCAACGATACTGCCTATAATGTACAAATTGCTCGGTAAGAAACGTTTATACCCGATTATTGCTAAAGGCGAGTATAATGCGGTTAATACATATCAGCCCATAGCTGATGCGTTCCCCGAAGTTGAAAGTGTAAAGAATGACGAACACCGCCACGGCGATACTGTTATGGAATTACTCAAATAGCAAAACAGGCAAGGAGTGAAATCTCCTTGCTTTTTTGCTACCCATATACATTATCTTTATACAGAACTATCTAAAGGTTTTTAGAAAAGACTAAAAAGGGCTTGACAAAGTTTTTGGGATATGATATATTGTATTTGTTATCCGATACATTATGTATTCGTTAAGAATTGAGGTCGATTCTATGAGAAGTAAAGACGCAGGCTTAATGCAAAGGATAAAAGAATTCTGCGAGGAATATTACCTTGAGCACAATCAGTCGCCGTCCTGTATTTGCATAGGGGAAAACTTCGGCATTACAAGAAATACCGCCTACCGTTATCTCGTTGAGATGCGTGAAAAAGGTATGATTGATTATGAAAACGGAAGTATTCATACCGATAAAACGAATAAGGTAAACGCTGAGTTCTCTAACGCCGCACTCGTCGGCAGTATCCCCTGCGGCTCGCCCGAAGAAGAATTTGAAGAGATAGAAGAAATTGTTCAGCTTCCTGTTTCTGTTTTCGGTAAAGGCGAATTTTATCTTCTCCGTGCAAGCGGCGAATCAATGATAGACGTTGGTATTTTCGACGGCGATTTGCTAGTAATAAGAAAACAGTCGGAAGCCGTCGACGGCGATATTGTTGTAGCCCTCACTCCCGATAATACAAACACATTAAAAACCATATATTTTGACAAAGATAAAAACGAAGTTATACTTCATCCCGAGAATAAAAATATGGAGGATATGCGCTATCCCTACTGCACGATACAGGGCGTGCTCAAAAGCGTAATTAAAGACGTGGAGGATATTAAAAAACGAAGAATATGAATAATACGAAAAGCTACCGTCCGAGAATCAAGTGCCCTGCCTGCGGCGGCACCTTGCTATTCTGCTCGAACAAGGATATTAAAAATGCAACAACCGCTGTTTTGATGACGGATAACTCCGAAATCACCGGTGATTTAATCATACGTTGCAATCGCTGTAAGAGCGACGTAATGCTCAACACAGAACCGAGAAAATATGAAAACTCAATAATTCATTTGCCGATACTCGGAACCGTGTCGGCGTAGTAGAATAGCATCCGCACATCTGTGAACATGTGAGTAACGGGTAGGTATTGTGTCAGACTGACTGACATTATACCTACCCGTTTTCTATTTAAAAAATCTATTTATGAAAGGAATTAAACTATGGACAGATCATTTAAGAAACCCGAATACGAATACCCGAGAGGACATTTTTTCATTCTTCCCCTCGACATTTATGACAGAGGACTCTCGCCAACTGCAGGCGCAGTATATATTGCTCTTGCAGCTTTAACTGACAACAAAGGTCAGTGCTTCCCGTCAAGAATGACTATCGGTAATATGTGCGGCGGCATATCCCGCCCCGTTGTTACCAAGGCGCTAAAGGAACTTGAAGACAAACTGATGATTGATATCGAGCCGCGATATAAGGATGGAAAACAAACCTCAAACCTCTATACGCTCTTTGACCTTGTTGATAAACAAGACGCAATGCGGCACCTTGTAAAATGCGCATTCAACGATAACGGAGAAATGCTTGACTACTTTGAATACTACTGGCCCCCTAAGATTAATGAATAATCGGAAACAGGATTAAGTGCGGCGACGCCGCACGGCATACCTCAGACGGCAGAGCCGACTGTTTTCAAGGTTTTGGGGTATGTCACAAGTGGCGTCACTATTTTTTGAGGAGTTTTTGAATGAATAAAGAAAGGCATGTATATTATCAGGAACCGGAACAGGCAAAGAAAATGAAAACGGCAATGCAACTTGCGAACTGCACTTCGGAAAGTGACTTCGTTCGCACCGCCATTGATTTCTATATCGGTTACCTTTTGCAGAATGAAAGCCTGGATTATCTCTCGCCCGTTATCAATCGCAGTATTAAAAATGTCATTGGCGGCGTAGAGAAAAACATCAGCGATATGCTGTTCAAGCTCGCAGTTGAAACGGGAATGGCTACAAGAATTGTCGGGAACAGTTTTGAAATCAGTGATGAATTACTGGAAGACCTGCGCGGATATATCTCGCAAATGGTTGCTGAAAACAACGGCGTTCTTCATCTTGAAAATATGAGATTCGATTAAAATTATGGCTAAGATTGTTGTAAGAACAAAATATTATAAAGGCAAAAAAGTTGCGGGCACAGGCAAGCTGTTAAAGTATATGGCAACGCGCGAAGGCGTTGAAAAGTTAGATACCAACGCCGCGCATAAGCCGAGTACAAAACAGCAGGATGATTTAATTTACAGAGCGTTCCGTCACTATCCTGACATCTGTATGTACCCTGAGTTTGATTCGTATGTAAAGAATATGACGAAGGCGAATGCGTCGGAATTGCTCAACGCTATCGTGGAACGCAACGCCGATACCGTTGCTGATTTGAAAACGCTTGTGCATTACGTTGCAGAGCGCCCCGGCGTTGAAAAGCTCGGCTCGCACGGATTGTTTTCCGATACGGATGATGACATTGATTTGGAAAAAGCGGCTGAGGAAGTTGCTTCCGTCAACGGAATTGTGTTTGCCGATGTCATCAGTCTCAGGCGGGAAGATGCCTCCCGACTTGGCTATGATAACGCGGATGCGTGGAAGAATTGTGTGCGCCGAAACATCAATGAAATTGCAGAGGCACATAAGATTCCCATCAGCGAACTGAAATGGTATGCGGCGTTTCATAACACGGCGCACCATCCGCATATACACCTTATGGTTTACTCAACCAAAGGCAACGGCTACATTACCGAGAAGGGTTACAAAAAACTGAAAAGTGCTTTTGCTAATGACATCTTCCGTAACGAGCAATACAAATTATTCAAACTGCAAACCGATATCCGTGAAGAGTTAAAAGATAAATATGACGAACTGCTCCGCAAAGTATCTTCGGAAAAGTCAGGCGCCTTAATCACGGCGGCTTGTTTTGATTTGGCGCTTCACCTAAGTGAACAGCCTGGGAAAAAGCAATACGGTTATCTGCCGAAAGACTTAAAGGCAAAGGTGGATTTCATCGTGAAATCTCTTGCCGATTATCAGCCTGAGATTAAAGAGCTGTACTCTGAATGGAACAGGCTGAACAGAGAGAAGTTATCCGTTTATTACGACAGCAGCAAGGATTCTGATATACCGCTGGAAGAAAACAAGGAGTTTCAGGTTATCAAAAACAAAGTTATCAATTACTGCTTACAGTTTGATTTATACCAAGGCACGAACAGCCCTGAATCTGCAGCGGAGAACAATATCGCTCTTGCCAATGAAATAGCGTTCATGGTTGTATTTATTATCAACACAGCCAACCAACGCAGACTTGATACGCTCCACTCCTATCTTGACGATAAGGAAAGAGAAAAACTGCTCCGCAAGAAGCAAGCACACGGACAGAGGGACGGTGTTATTCAGGACACCAAGAAAGAAAAGGACGAGAGCGAAGCACAGCGTGCAGCAGATAATGCTACCGTAATTTTCGACCTTGGTGCAGCGGCTATAAATGCAGCTTATGAATCTGCAAAAGCAAAGTATGAGCAACAGGAACGTCTCCGTCAGGAAGCAGAGTTACAAAAGCAAAATTATCCTGACGATTATTACGATGATGAGGATGAAGATGAAGGATTTACAATGTCTATGTAAAAAACGCCTTATACCTCAAATTCTTTACACAGAACTATAAAAAGGCGTTTTTGGAGAAAAAGGAGGTTTTTATGTTTACAAGTTTTGAAGAAATGCCGGTTACGTTATCGGTGGAACAGGCGGCTGAGGCGCTTTCAATTTCAACCGTCAGTTTATACAAACTCATAAAAAAAGACAAGACCTTCCCTGCTGTAAATATGGGAAGGCGCATTGTCATACCTAAAGAGAATCTTAAGAAATGGTTAGACAATAAAGTTAATAATTAATTATCTGGATATTTATATTACTTTATGGTATTTGTTGTGTTGGAGGTGATACAATGGCTCGCAGAGCTAAAGGCGAAGGCACGCTTCGCAAACGCAGCGACAATCGCTGGGAAGGCTGGTTTGATATCGGCAAGGATGAAAACGGTAAAATCAAACGCATCAGCGTAACTGCAAAAACTAAAACCGAATGCCAGGAGAAACTGAAACTGGCTCAAGCGAAATATGAGGAAGAACAGAAAATACTGTCCACCCATAATTACCTGACCGAATCGGATCCCACCCTTGAAAAATGGTATGAAATATGGATAAACACATTCTGCAAGGGCGTTATAAAAGAATATACCGTATACGGTTACGCATCCCGCTTCAAACTATACATTCTTCCCAAATTCGGGAAAATGAAGCTGAGCGAAATATCAACCGTTGCCTGTCAGCAATTCCTCGTTGACCTGCTGAATAACGGCAGAATCAAAGACAGAGAAAAGAAAGGTCCTTCCCTGTCAATTTACACGGTTAAGGGCATACAGCGCACACTGAGCGTGTGCCTTGAAAAAGCAGTGGATGAAGGACTACTGATTAAGAATCCCGTTTCAAAGGTAAATCTGCCAATAAAGAACAAGCCCGAAATGAAAACGCTGAAAAAAGAAGAAATCGGAGCATTCCTTGAAGAAACGAAGAATTGCGGCTGTTATGAATTCTATTACCTTGAGCTTGCAACCGGAATGAGGCTCGGTGAAATATGTGCCCTTGAATGGACTGACCTTGATGTAGAAAACAAAACAATAAACGTTAACAAGAGCGTCAGAAAAATCAACGGTCAGCTTATTATCACAACGCCGAAAACGAAAAGCTCCAACCGAACGATACGCATAAACGATGACCTCGTTGACTTACTCCTCGCTATGAAAGACAGACAGATTAAATCAAAATATATCTTCCCTTCTCCCGAAACAGGAGATATCAGAGATACCTCGGCGGTTACAAGAAAGCTGCACAGGATTCAGGATCGGGCAGGACTGCCGAGAATCCGCTTCCACGATTTACGGCACACCTTCGCAACGCTCACGCTTGAGGCGGGCGTTGACGTTAAAACCGTATCGCACATGCTCGGACACACGGATGCGGGCTTCACGATGAATACCTATATGCACGTCACGGACGATATGCAGAAGAACGCAGCGGACAAGATGAAAGACGTAATCGAAAACTCAAGCAAAAACACAAAGAAAATCAAATTCCCCGCATAAGAATTATTTCATAAATGGTCATTAGATGGTCATTGGCAGTTTTTAGAAAAATCTCATCCTGAGAAATTCGGGATGAGATTTTTTTTGCTCCGCTAAATTTGGTTGAAAACAATTACTTTTTCGCTCTCATTTTTGCTTGAATTTGAGTTGCGAAAATTAGCGGAAAACCGCATAAATAAAGGCTTCCTGAAAGGAAGCCCTGGAGCTACTGGTCGGACTCGAACCGACGGCCTGCGCATTACGAATGCGCTGCTCTACCAACTGAGCCACAGTAGCATATTATTAAATTTTAAGTGTTTTTGCTGCTATGACCTTCCGTTTACGAATGCGCTGCTCTACCAACTGAGCCATACCAGCGAATTATTATATTTACAAATCAAAAAGCAGCGAAGCGTTGTGGTCAAATCACGAAATGTGTTTTGACGAGCGCTGCTCCACCAACTGAATTACGGGAATGCAGTGATTGTTAGTAAAGCTTTTCTTTTATTTACAAAGAAGATATTATCATTATAAACAAAAAGTGTCAAGCCTTTTATTTTAGATTTTAACTTATTAATCAGAAAACGCTCAAGGCATAAAAAACAAAAGCGATAATAAGAACAGAAAGCTCGCTAAAGTTTATGTCCCTTGCCTTGTTAACTATTTCTTCGATTTCTTCGTGCTCGCTTTCTTCGAGTTCAGCACTGACGTAACGAGTACAAGCGGAAAGCTCTGATTTTGTAAGAGCCATTGTGACAAACGAAATAATAAATGGAAAAGCAAAAATAAAATAGGCTATGAGAACAATGATAAAATCCGTCTTATCGGCAGATGTGTTCTTGAAACGATACCAGCCGAACAAGAACAAAAACGCCTCAAGCATAACCGTCAGCGAAAACAAAACCTTGTTTACAAATATCAGCTGATTAAGTCTGTATTTCAAGTATTTAATATTTTGCTGCTGAAATTCCTTTTTCATATAATTCTATTAAGTACCTCATAAACAAAGTTTGCGCTTTGTTCTCTTACATTATTTCTTCCGATGTTTCCGAAATATTTCGTATAGCTTACAACATTTCCGTTCACATAAAAGCCGAAGCACACCATACCTACCGGCTTGTTTTCAGTTTCGCCTGTCGGTCCTGCGATACCGGTTACACCGACTCCGATTTCACTTTGAGCTTTTTTTGCGACGCCGTAAGCCATCTGCCTTGCAACCTCCTCGCTTACGACGCCGAAATCAGATATTGTATCTTCATCAACTCCGAGAAGCTTTACCTTCGCCGAATTTGCATATGTAACGAAGGACATATCAAGAACAGCCGAAGCGCTTGAAACCTCGACAAGCTTTGCGCAGCAAAGACCTCCGGTGCATGACTCCGCAAAGGATATGTGATAGTTTTTATTTTTAAGCTTTTCTACAACCTGTTCCTGAATAGTCATATCATTAATCAATTCCATTTTGAATTTTTGCTGCAGTAAGTGTGTTTTGCATAAGCATAGAAATTGTCATCGGTCCTACTCCGCCCGGAACGGGTGTGATATAACCGCACTTGTCAAATACGTCGTCATAGTCAACGTCACCGCAAAGTTTACCGTTTTCATCTCTGTTCATACCGACATCAATTACAACAGCACCCTCTTTTACCATATCTGATTTAACAAATTTTGCCTTACCGATTGCAGCAACGAGAATGTCAGCGCCGCTTGTGATTTCAGAAAGATTCTGTGTTTTTGAATGTGTGATTTCAACGGTTGCGTTTTCATGAAGAAGAAGCATAGCCATAGGCTTTCCTACAATATTACTTCTGCCGATAACAACAGCTTTTTTGCCCTCAACGCTTACGCCTGTTGAGTGAATAAGCTCCATAACGCCTGCGGGTGTGCAGGGAAGAAAATGATAGTCGCCAATCATAATTGCTCCAACATTTTCAGGGTGGAAAGCATCAACATCTTTAATCGGTGCGATAAGATTTATTACTTCCTTATCATCAAGATGCGACGGAAGCGGAAGCTGGCAGAGAATACCGTTTATTTCCTTTTTCTCGTTGAGCTGCTTAACAAGCGCATTAAGCTCTTCCTGTGTAGTATCTGCGGGAAGGGCATATTTTTCGCTGTAAAATCCCACCTCATCGCAAGCCTTTTCCTTGTTCTTAACATACACCTGTGACGCGGGATCGTCACCTACAATTATAACAGCAAGTCCGGGAGTTATGCCTTTTTCCTTAAGTTTTGCAGTTTCATCCGCAACTCTTTTACGCACTTGCGCAGATACAACTTTACCGCTTATAATTTCTGCCATAACTATTCTCCTTTATTTTCAGTCTTTGAAATTCCTCAAAAGATATTTGCCTTGAATTTCAGGCTCAACTTCAAGCCTTTTCGGCAGCGTACCTTTTTTGTATTTAACCATATATATCACAAAGAAAACAAGCGCTGCCGCAACGATTACAGCGGAGAGGAGCTGACTTGCTCTTATGCTCGTTGAACCTATATAAAGCGAGTCAGTACGAAGTCCTTCGACAATCATTCTTTCAAATCCGTACCACACGCCGTAAAGCATAAACACCTCACCCTTAAAGCGTCTTTTCTCCGTCACAATAAAATGAAGAAGGAAAAAGCCGATAACACACCAGACGCTTTCGTAAAGGAAGGTCGGATGAACGGGAACATCGGGATTAACCTCCATTCCCTTCGTTGCGAGAAGCTGCTGCGACGCTTCAAGCGTGTCGTGAATCTTTTCGCTCCACATCCTAAACGGTGCAGTCGAGGTATTGGAGCCAAACGCCTCCTGATTAAAGAAATTACCCCATCTGCCTATTCCCTGTCCTATCAAAAGTCCGAGAGAACCGAGATCAAGGAGATTAAAAAAGTTTATCTTGCCAACCTTGCAACCGATTACAGCACCTATTAAAGCTCCGATTATACCGCCATAGATTGCAATACCGCCGTTCCATATCATAGGAATTTCGGAGAGGTGCTGACTGTAATAATCCCATTCAAACACAACATAGTACACTCTTGCACAGATAATTCCGAAAATAGTTCCCCATATGAGAACATCGGTCATACCATCAAGGCTCATCTTCCATTTGTACGCCATTCGTCCGCCGTAGAGCACGGCAAGGGTAAAACCGAATGCAATTATAATTCCGTAAAATCTTACCTCGTGTCCAAAAAGGGTGAAGGCAACTGAAGGAAGGTCAAAATCAATGCCGAGTCCTTCAAAATAAACATGTGTAAAATCGCTCATAATTATCCCCTGACTACTGAAAGAGCACTGTAGTTTTCATCGAGCATATCGTCAAGCAGGCTTTCGACCTCTTTTTTTTCACAGGTTCTGTAAATTTCGGTTACCTCAAAGATGTCAAAGCCGTCAAAATATGCTCCCATTATTGCGTTTGCGATAGTGTCAACGTCGTTGAAGGACATAATTTCCTCGCCGTAAAGCGCTCTTCTTGCAGTTTCAAACTGTTCGTCGGTTATGCCGTTTTTTCGCAGATCATTTACTGCTTTCTTAATCTCACGGCTTACAGTTTCAGGGTCAGTACTCTCTCCCTCAAACATAACCGCTTCAAAGCCGAAGCCCGTAAAGTATTCCTTTGAAAAGCTTTCGTTAATTAGTCCCTCTTCAAAAAGCGTGTTATAAAGCTCCGAGGTGTTTCCGGCAAGGATTTCAAGAAGTATTGAAACGAGAACTCTTTTTCTTACATCCTGAACATTTTTCTCGCACTTTTCTTTATATCCGAAGGAGAAAACAGGCATACTCATAGCAAGCTTATATTCCTCAAAATCAGATACAATTTCCCTCGGCTCATCCTCAAAGGAGCGTTCAATTTTTAGCTCGGGCGCTTTTTCAAGCATTCTGTCGCATACGCTTAACACCTGATTTGGAGTAACGTTGCCTGTAACTACAAGAGCCATATTGTGAAGATTATAAAATGTGTTGTAGCAGTCATAAAGAAGCTTGTCCGTAATCTCTGAAATGGATTCAACCGTACCTGCAATATCAATTCTTACAGGGTGGTTGTGGTAAAGCAGTCTTAAAAGATTGAACATACTCATCCACGACGCAACATCGTAGTACATAGTGATTTCCTGCCCGATTATTCCCTGCTCCTTTTCAACCGTTTCTTTGGTGAAATATGGGTGAGTTACAAAATCGAGAAGTATTTCAAGCGAAGCCTCGAAATTATCGCTGCACTGGAAAAGATAACAGGTTCTGTCAAACGAGGTGTACGCATTTGCCGAAGCACCTGTTTTTGCATATCTTGCAAAGGCGTCAAGGTCCTCGCTTTCAAAAAGCTTATGCTCAAGAAAATGCGCGATGCCCTCCGGTACAACTGTCCACTCGTCTGAATCCGAACGCTTGAAACGTGTGTCAATTGAGCCGTACTTTGTGCCAAAGAGAGCATATGCAGAAGTATAATTTTCTTTAGGCATTACAAATATTTTAAGTCCTGATTTATGGTCTATTTCATAATACTTTTCACCAAGGGCGGATGATATAATCTCTTTCATTACTTTTCCTCCTTTGGTGATGATAATTTATATATCGTGTCAAGCGATATAAGCGACGCACATTTGAGCACCTGCTCTTTAGTCACGCCCGAATTAAGCTTTGCCGACATTTCCGGCGATTTAATTTCGTCGTCTGTAATCTGCATATAATACCAAGCGCTCAGAAGATCGGGAGCATCATTTACCGAGTTAAGAGTGTCGCTGAGTGAAATCTTTGACGACGCAAGTTCCTCGTCAAAATCACCCTTTTTAATGATTTCAAGCTGGTTCAAGATTTCGTTAACAGCCTTGTCCATATTTTCTTCATTACAGCCGCACTGAATCATAATTGCACTTTTCTGGCGGTTATAACGTGCTGAGCAGTAATAGCAAAGGCTCATCTTTTCCCTTACGTTTGCAAAGAGCTTTGAGTAAGGACCGCCGCCGAACACATCTGTAAATGTGCGCATTGCGCTTGTCAGCTCATCATCACTTTTAAGATTAACTCTGAAGCCGAGAACAAGCTTACCCTGCTTGACGTCGATTCGTTCCATATACTCTTTAACCTTGTCCGCTTTTTCAATAAACACAGCTTTTTTAAGCGGTTTATAATTTCTTGAAATATTATTAAGCTCTTCCGTAATATAAGCCGAAAGCTCATCAGGATTTGCAGTGCCGACAACGGTTATCATAATCTTTGCAGTTGAAAGAAGATTTTTCCACGCATTAAAAACATCCTCGCAGTTAACATCCTTTACCTGCTTTTTTGAGCCGAAACGACCGATTGCATATGGCTCGCCTTCAAACATAAGCTCTTCCGCTTTGCGAAGAACATAGGTACGCTTTTCGTTTTCCTCGGCTTCAATCTTCTGGAGAATTATTCTTTTCTCCGCCTCGACATCATGGCTTGAAAATCCGCCGTTTTCAAGGTGCGGGTGAAAAAGCATCTGGCAAAGAAGCTTTGCACATTCAAACGAAATGCTTTCGCCGTCGATTGAAAACCTATCGTCAAGACAAGTCGCGGAAAGGCGAAGCACCTGGCACTCACCCGACTTGAAAACAGCAGGTGTGATTGACGCGCCATAAAGATTTGAAAGACGTCTGTTCATTGAAAGAAGCGACGGATACTTTTCACATTTTCGTGAAAGGAGGCTTAAAAGCACAGCATTTGCGCTTGCATTATCACTAAGTTCTGTTGCAAGGCAGACTGATATTTCATTAGTTTTGAATTGGTCTGATTTTACGCTGACAACAGAAATGCCGTCAGTAATTTCCTTTTGCTCGAAGTCCAATTTTTAATCCCCCGTATTAAAAACAATACATAATTATTACTAATATAACATATTATTTACAAAAATTCTACATATATTTATAAATTTGTATATTACATTAGAAGATAAAGAAGAGCAAGAATAATTTTATTGTCAGCCTTTTCTTTTGAAAGAAGCATAACTATTGCGAGAATCAAAAAGAAGGAATCATCTTTCTCGCCTTGAACTTTTGGCTTTTCGGTATTTTCGCTTTGGAGCACTGTGCTATCCTTAAAACGATTTGCTTTTTCGTTCATCTGGCGAACTCTTTTTTTAGCCTCTTCAATTTCGCTGTCAAAAGTCTGCATTAAAACAGCTCCTTTAAGTACGGAAGTATTTCAAAAAGCTGAAGCATTTTTATGCTTTGGTCGGCTCTCTGCCTTTTTTCTTCACTTAAGTAAGGCTTAAGGGCGAGAATTAAACCTGCGTCCTTTGAGCCTGTATTGTTCATCTTATTCATAATTTTCTTTGCCTTCATCAGCATTTCGAGCTCGCCGCTATCGGCAGCAGGCAATGTTTTTTTCACACTGCTTTCCGGCGGCGCATCTGCGTTCATAATCGAATTTGCAAGAAGCTGCAGGCGTTCTATATCTTCATTTGAAAGTGATGACACAATATCATTTATATTTTCAATATCCATATTATTTTCCCTTTGTAAGCTTTTTCATTAGCTCCTTCGCCTGAGGAGTGTTAAGCATTTCCTGAGTTTTTCTTTTATCCGAAAGAATTGAATTGAGCTTAACCTTGGTTTCAGGCGTCAGGTTTTTGTCGATAAAGCTTTGCATATCCCCTTTTTTTGCTTCTTCAAAAAATTTGTTTATATCAATATTCTTTTCTTTCATTGAATTATTTTCCTCCTTCTATTATAATTATATTAAATTCTATGATTTTCGGGAGTGATTTATGAATGAGAATGGTTGTCCTTTCTGACTCTCATAACGCGAGAAAAAATCTTTTTGAGATAGTTGAAATGCATCTTGATGACGCTGATTTGTTTATCTTTCTCGGTGACGGTGAAAAGGATTTTGACGAAATACTTTTGTCATATCCGGCTATAAGATATGAAAGAGTAAGCGGCAACTGCGACTGGTCAAGCAATTATCCCCCTTCAAAAGCAATTACCTTTAACGGCAAGAAGGTATTTTTTACACACGGTCATCCTTACTATGTCAAGCATGGGTATGAGATGATAAAAGAGCATGCTAAAAACATCGGCGCTGACATCTGCCTTTTCGGTCACACGCATATTCAGTACAGTGAATACTGCGACGGCTTTTCAATAATGAATCCCGGTTCGGTCAGAAACGGAAAATACGGTATGATAGACGTCCTGCCGTCAGGAGTAATGCTGATAGAGTGTAGTTTATAAAAACAAAAAGTTAACCCCGCAAGGTGCATACCCTGCGGGGTTTTTATTTGGGGGTTATTCAAATGTAAATTCGCCGTCTTTGAAATCAACTGTACATTTTTCATTCAGCTTATTTTCAAGTATAAGCTCGGAAAGCTTATCCTCAATCTTTGTCTGAATAGCACGGCGCAGAGGTCGTGCTCCGTAGACCTTGTCAAAGCCTGCGTCAGCAAGATGTGAAATTGCAGATTCTGTAAATTCAATTTCAGTTCCGAGCTCTTTGAGCTGCTTCGAAAGAGTTTTTAACATTCTTCTTGCAATCTCTTCAATGTCCTTCTTTTCAAGCTGATTGAACACAATAATCTCATCAACACGGTTGAGAAATTCAGGCTTGAAGGTGTGGCGTAAATCCTCCATAACAAGCTCTTCTATGCTCTTGTTTTCGTCCTTTTCGCCGCCGAAGCCGAGCGAGGATTTAGATGTGGTAATCTTTGAAGCTCCGACATTTGAAGTCATAATGATAACAGCGTTTTTGAAGCTTACCTTCCTGCCCTGCGAATCGGTGAGAATACCGTCTTCAAGAATCTGAAGAAGGATGTTGAAAACATCGGGATGAGCCTTTTCAATTTCGTCGAAGAGAACTACCGAATAAGGTTTTCTTCTTATTTTTTCAGTAAGCTGTCCGCCCTCGTCAAAGCCGACATAACCCGGAGGAGAGCCTACAAGCTTTGAAACGGTATGCTTTTCCATATACTCGGACATATCGAGCCTTATTATTGCGTCTTCATCGCCGAACATCGCCTCGGCAAGAGCCTTACAAAGCTCCGTTTTACCGACGCCTGTAGGTCCGAGGAAGATAAACGAGCCGATAGGTCTTTTCGGATTCTTAAGTCCCGCTCTACCACGGCGGATTGCTTTTGCAACTGCGGATACAGCCTTATCCTGACCGACAATTCTCTCGTGGAGAATTTTCTCCATATTAAGAAGTCTCTCTGACTCTTCCTTAGTAAGCGTTGTAACGGGAATTCCTGTCCACGAGGAAACGACCGACGCAATATCGTCAACCGTGATTTCCTTAACCTCGTGCGAAGAAAGATTTCTCCACTTTTCCTTTTCCTCATCAAGAAGAGTTTTAAGCTTATTTTGCTTATCACGAAGCTCTGCAGCGTATTCAAAGTTCTGATTTCTTACAGCAGAAGCCTTTTCCTCCTCAATTGATTTAAGTTCCTTTTCCATTTCCTTAAGATTGTCCGGAACGGTCTGTGACTTAAGTCTTACGCGTGAGGCTGCCTCGTCGATAAGGTCGATAGCCTTGTCGGGAAGAAATCTGTCAGCAATATATCTTGAAGATATTTTTACTGCGCTTTCGATTGCATCATCGGGTATTTTAACCTTATGATGAGCCTCATACTTGTCACGAAGTCCTTTAAGGATTTCAATTGCTTCTTCCTCCGTCGGCTCGCCGACCATTACCGGCTGGAAACGCCTTTCAAGCGCAGCATCCTTTTCGATATTTTTCCTGTATTCGTCTATGGTTGTAGCGCCGATTACCTGAAGCTCGCCTCTTGCAAGCGAAGGCTTAAGAATATTCGCTGCATCTGTTGCACCTTCGGCAGCGCCCGCACCCATAAGAGTGTGAACCTCATCAATAAACAGAATAGTATTCTTGTCGGCGATAACCTCGTCCATGGCTTTTTTAATTCTTTCCTCAAAATCACCGCGGTACTTTGTACCCGCTACCATTGAGGTAAGGTCGAGTGCAACTATAGTTTTACCTGACAAAAGCTCGGGAACCTCGTTTTTAACTATCTTAAGTGCAAGCCCTTCAGCTATTGCGGTTTTACCTACTCCGGGCTCGCCGATTAAACAAGGGTTATTTTTTGTTCGCCTTGAAAGAATCTGAATTACTCTTTCTATCTCCTGCTCCCTACCGATAACAGGGTCGATTTTGCCTTCTCGTGCAAGGGCGGTTAAGTCCTTGCCGAACTCATCAAGAGTAGGTGTTTTAGACTTGGGATTTTTACCCTTTTTGTTATGTGTGCCATGGTCTGACGCACTTGAGCTAAGTTCTGAAACAAGCTCTTCAAACAGCTGTCTTTCGTCAACGCCGTTTTCATTCAGAAGTCTTACTGCATATGAATCGCTTTCCTGAAGAAGAGCAAGAAGAATATGGTGTGTGTCAACGAATGAATTTCTCATACCTCTTGCTATCTGAAAAGCAACGTCAAGAACCTTTTTACTTCTCGGGCTGAAATCGTCGGGCGAAAGCTTTGCAGGAGTTCCGACGCCGACAGTTTCTCTTATAAAGTTTTCAACAACCTCATCATCAATGCCCTTTGAATCAAGTATTGATGAAGCGATACTGTCGTTTATTTTTGTAAGTCCTAAAAGAATATGTTCACTACCGATGTAGTTGTGGCCAAGGGACTCTGCACACTTTATAGCATGGTTGAGCGCCTCGTTTGCGTTTTGTGTAAAATAGTTGAATCTATACATAGTACATACCTCCTATAATCCGGAGATGTATGCAGTTATGACTGCAATATGAGATTACATACTCCGTTAAGGTTTTCAAGTTGAGCCTCTTCTGTTATGCCGAGGCTGATATTATTGGTAATTTCAAATATATCACCGTTTTCGTCAAATAACGGTTTGATGGTGAAGCCAAGCTTTGAAAGAGTTCTTGAAAGCGAAGGAATTGCTCCGTTTGTTTTTAACTCAGGCAGGCTCATAACAAGCGATGAGATCATACCGGTTCCGAGATACATAGGGCTTGCAGTGAGGAAGCCGAGCTTTTTATCAAAAGCTATAACAAGGCTGTCGATAAAAATGTTGTCGATAAAATCAGCCTTTTTGTATAACTCTCCCAGCATTTGACCTTCGCCCGTTACGCATATTTTAATATGCTCCTTCGAGCAGAGAAGAATACTTGTGCTTTTATCCTTTGATATAAGGACGGCGCTATATCCACTCTCCCTTGCTTCGTCAGGAGTTATAACGCCGGACTGAACAAGCGAAAGCTTGTCGTACTCGCTCAATGCCGGCAGTTCGAGCATATCAAATTCGCCTGCAAGCTTAGAATTCTGAAGAGATGCAAATATCTTTTTTGCAACAGATTTTCTGGATTCGTCGCTAAGCCTGTGGACAAATGGAGTTTTGTCAAGATTTCTGTAAAGCCTTATTTTTGAAGCAAGAACCTTACTCTTGCTGCCTTCACCGTTTGAATTACTCATTGTTACCCTCCATCTCGTTTATTTTGTCACGAAGAACAACTGCGTCTTCAAAACGCTGTTCCTTGACTGCCTGCTCAAGCTCTGCTTTAAGCGAATCAAGCTCGCTCGGCTTTTTCTCCTCTTTAACCTCGCTCTTCTTTTCTTCATTTTCCGAGTAAGAGATGAATTTGCCTATATGCCTTGTTTTCGAGTGGAGCTTTTCAATAGAAGGCTCCAGCTTCTGCGAGAATTTGTCATAACAATCGCTGCAGCCTACCTGTCCGCTCTTAACTATGTCGTTAAAAGACGAACCGCAGGTATTACATCTGTCAACGCCGGAAAGGGCGTTCATAGGGCTTACGCCCGCTCCGAGGAAGCTTCCGAGAAAGCTGTCGGCAAAGAACTCGCTCATTGACGGCATTCTGAAATCGTCCATAACACCGAGCTCCTGTGCGCACTCCTGACAGAGATGCATTTCCTCCTTTTGTCCGTTGATATTTCTTTTGATATGAGTTGTAGCCTCATTTTGATTACAATGTTGACATTTCATAATAAAGTCCTCCTTTATTTTTTAATTACGACGCCAAGATCAGAAGCATCTGCTTTAACTGGCTTGCCCTGATTTTATTTTTGGCAGTTTCGTCAAGCCCTTTGAAATTTGAATCCGAAATCACGCTCAGCATAAGCTGGGCTGCTCTGTCGCCGATAATGTTTTGATTGTTCAAATTATATATATGCGCTCTTGCTGTTTTTTCGTCAATCGAGTTGCCGATTGAGTTTATCAGAGAAGTCAGCGCATCCTCTCTGCTTGATGCACGAGTGATCAGTATATAACCTCCGCCTCCCCTTCTTGATTCAATAGTATATCCCTGCTCGGGTGTGAAACGGGAGGTGATGACGTAGTTAATTTGACTTGGTACACAACCGAGCTGTTGAGCAAGGTCGTTTCGCTGAATTTGTACCGTTGAGGTGTTGTCATCAAACATATCAAGAATCATATCAGCTATTACATCACTGAGTTTCATTTTTTAATCACTTCCTTTAGTCTGGTCAAATCCGTCAAAGCTTAAACGCATTTTGTTAATGCTTTTCTGCTGATTACGGCTTGCAGTAAAAATTTTGTACTGCAACACGTCTGCCGCAGGTCTGACTTTCTTTGACCTTCTATGGTTATATTAGCACAAAGGTCAGGAAAAGTCAAGAACTTTTTTGACTTTTTTTGACCTTTATTTTTAGACTGTAAAACTCGGAAGCACACATCAAAAAATCAATTCAGTATTAATATATTTTATTAGTACATCTTGTTTTTTTCTTATAGATAGTTTATATTATAATTGTTGAATAAATTATTTTTAAGGAGAGATAGAATATGAAAAAGTCAATCAGATTAATTTCGCTTATTCTTTGCTTATTATTTGTTTGCAGCACAGCTTTTGTTGCAAGTGCTCAAGTAGATACAAGCGATTTTGAAGGAGATGAGGTTCCCGTTGTCGTAAAGCCTGAAATGGGCAACTGGGGTTTAACAGCTCAAGAGCGTTTCAGAGTTGAAGACCAAAACATCTGGGCAGTTAGCGAAAACGCAGACGCAGTTGAAATTAACGCTGCTGCAAACTCGGCAGGTGAAGCTTATCTCGATACAAACGAACCACAGATGGTATATGTTCCAAACGGTACTCATAATATCACCCATTATATCTGGATACCGGAAGGCGTAATCCTTGCAAGCGAAAGAAATTGCTACTACAACGTTACAGAGAAGGTACAGACGGTCGTATGGCTCTACGGCTCGGTTTACGGCGGTAAGTTCAACGGCAACAACAAGGCCGGTCAGATGATCAGATTCCGTGAAGCCGACTACGAATGGCCAAGCGGTAATGTTCTTTACACAACAATTAACGACTGTACCTTACAGGCGGTAGTTGCTCTGGGTAATGTTACGGGTGACGTAAACGTATGCAACAACACAATGAATAATGCGCTTGACGGCGTGTGCTCAATGTACGGAGCAACAATCAAGTTAATCGACAAGAATACAATTTCGCGTACGACTCAGTCGGGTGTCGATATCACTCACGCAAATGTTGTAACAATTTCTAACAATACAATTTCAAATGTAACCGGTCACGGCATAAGCACGGATACCGAGCAGAATGCCGATCACGCATACTGCCGTATCACCACAATTGACGGTAACAAAATAACAAATGCAGGCCACCATGGTCTTTATCTTGAAAAGAACTGCGTTGTAACGGGTAATGTACGCAACAACGTTATCAGTAACTCAACTCTTAACGGCGTTTGCATTGGTGACTACGCAAGCATCGGTAACATCAATAACAATAAGTATTTCTACCAGAACACAGTTCAGGGCTCAAAGCTTTCAAACATCAGCGTTGGCGGTAAGAACTCCGTACTCGTTATGGGTTCAAGAAACTATATAAGACACAGCGAGAGTGCGGGTATTGCTCTCGGTTCAACCGCAACCTGCTATATCTATGGTAGAGATACATATATTTACTTCAACGATATGAACGGCGTGCAGATGGCTGCAAACTCATACTTTTATGTAAAAGGCAGCGGCAGAACTTATATCACCTACAACCGTTGGGGCATCAATATGAATAAGGGCTGCACAACACGTCTTCAGAACACAACAATCAGAAGTAACAACTACGGCGCTGCATACTATGTAGCAGGCTCATCGCTGAGATATGTAACCTCAAACTGCTCAATCTCAGGCAAGATTTATTATAAGAGAGCGTAACAGAAGAATTAATAACAAGGTTAGATAAAAATATAAACTTATAAAACATATAATAGAAAACCACCTTGCCAAAAGGCAAGGTGGTTTTTTCAAAGTGTATCAAGAATTTTTGCAACGCCGTCATTCTCGTTTGTTTCCGTGATTATGTCGGCATTTTCAATAATAAGCGGCTTTGCGTTTTTCATAGCGACGCTTATCCCTGCTGCCTTCATAAACGAAAGATCGTTTTCTCCGTCGCCGAAAGCAATCGTATTTTCAATCGGGATATTAAGAAGAGTACAAAGCCTTTTAAGCGCTCTCCCCTTATCGACATCGCAGTGAGTAAGCTCAATATAAATGTTTTCAAGCTCGCAATACTGAATATCATCGTCATTTTCAATAAGCGACCTGAAAGTCTCACGTTGAGATGGTGATTTTGCAATGCAGAAAATTTCATCGGCACAAAGCCTGTTTTCTTCAAAATGGGAATACACATTTTCTACAACGCAGCGAGAAGAGGTTATATATTCCCAAAGAGGAGTACCGTAAAGCTCTGCTCTATGACGGGACATAGTCTTAGAGTCAACATATCCGTACCCTTCGGAAAATGCCTCACAGTAAAGCCCGCTTGAATTTGCGAGCGAAATATATTTAAGCGTTTTATCAAAGCTGAGCTGTTTTGAATATATTATTTCATTTTTCTCTATATCCGTAATATATGCACCGTTTGAAGTTACTATATATTTTAATGCGTCAAGCTTTTTAATAAAGTCGGGAACACCTGAAAGCGGTCTTCCCGTAATCGGTACGACCGTTATTCCCCTGTAGACAGCGCGGTTTATTGCATCAACAGACGCCTGACTTAAAGATTTGTCATTTCGAAGCAACGTGCCGTCAAGATCAATGCCTGCCAGAAAAATCTTTTCCATTAAGACTCGCTGAAATCCGTATCGAGTGCAACCTGGAACGTATATTCAGGATACTGTTTCTTTAGTGAAGCAGTAATCTCGTCGTAGACCGCTTTTCTGTCAGGCGCATCAAAGCTTACTACAACATCAAGTCGCATTGTTTTTTTCTCTTCATTTATATAAAAGCCGTGCATCTGCATAACATATTCATTTGAAAAGACGATATCTCTTACCTCTTTTTTAATACGAATTGCATTTTCGTCCTTAGTATTTATCGAGTATACGCCGATAGCGGTAAGAATAACATTGTGCTTCATATAAACCTTAACGCTTATCGCTCTTAAGAGCTCGTCAAGTTGTGATGCGGAAAATGTATCCGGAACCTCAATATGAACCGAACCGTTAAAGGTATCCGGACCGTAGTTGTTAAGAATAAGGTCATATGCTCCGTAAACGCCTTCAAAGGAGCACACGGTTTTCTTAATATCCCTTGCAAGCTCAACATCCACCCTTTCGCCAAGAATTGACGAAATAGCCCCTCTTAACATATCAATACCTGATTTAATAATAACTGCGGAAATTATTGCACCAAGCCATGCTTCAAGCGATACTCCCGTTATGAGATAAATCACAGCTGCAATAAGCGTTGAAGCGGAGATTACCGCATCAAGAGTTGCATCCTCGCCCGAATTGATAAGTGAAGAAGAATTAACCTTTTTACCGACTCCTTTAACATATCTCCCAAGGACGATTTTCACCAAAACAGCAACGCCGATAATAACTAAAGAGGTTGCGGAATAATCAGGGGTTTCGGGTGTGATAATCTTTTTTACCGACTCTACAAGAGAGGTAACACCGGCGTAAAGCACAATTACGGAAATTATCATTGCTGTAAGATATTCAATTCGTCCATGACCGAAAGGATGCTTTTTGTCGGCAGGCTTACCGGCAAGTTTTGTACCTATTATGGTTATTACTGACGAAGCGGCATCTGAAATATTGTTGACAGCATCAAGCACAACTGCAATTGAGTTTGAAAGAAGTCCGATTACAGCCTTGAAAGCGGCAAGAAGCACATTTGCAACAATGCCGACAATACTTGTTTTGATTATCTTTTTATCTCTGTCAAATGTAAGAGCCTCACCGTCGGAGCCTGTTACCATTTCTTTAATTTCCATAATGAATCTCCTTTTTTTATATAAAAGAATTATAGATAAAGATTTATAAAATGTCAAATAACTTAAAATTATATTTACATATTAAGCAAAAAAAGCTATTATATATTATATTCATAATTTCGGAGGGTAATATGTCAGAATATCAGATACTTAATGTAAAAACAGATTCGTTTGAAACGGATTATATAAAATTCGGAAGAGGTAAAAAACCGTTTGTTATAATTCCCGGATTGAGCCTTAAGAGTGTTATCGGCTCTGCCGCGGCTGTTGCAGGTGCGTACAAGGATTTCGCAAATGATTATACGGTATATGTAATAGACAGAAGAAAAGATTTACCTAAAGGCTCCGGAATAATTGACATGGCTGACGATACAGCAAATGTTATGAAAGCACTCGGAATTGAAGAGGCTTATATTTTTGCCACTTCACAGGGCGGTATGATTGCACAGTACGTTGCAATAAATTATCCGAAGCTTGTAAAAAAGCTTGTACTTGGTTCGTCTGCATCAAAAATATATGACGAGGCAAAGAAAGTTTTAACCGATTGGTCAGCTTTCGCAAAAGCCGGAGAGATAGATGCTCTCTGCCGTGATTTCGTTAAAAGACTTTATTCAAAGCCATTTGCCGAAAAATACGGCGAGCTCATCGTTAAGATGAACGCTGACGCAAGCAATGAAGAGATTGACAGATTTCTTACTTCTTGCGATTCGTTTGAGGGCTTTGACGTTACAGGTGAGCTTAACAAGATTATGTGTCCTACACTTGTTATCGGTTCAGAGGAGGACTGTGTTCTCACACCTGCCGCATCGTATGAAACCGCAAGAATTCTCGGCTGTGACATATATATGTACGGCGACGGATATCAGCACGCAGTATATGACGAAGCGCCTGATTACAAGGAAAGACTTTTGAATTTCTTTTCTGAATAAATGAGAATGTCCATTGGTAAACCGATGGACATTTTTATATTCTTAATTATTTTCAGCGTTCATAATTGCTTCAACCTTATCTTTATTCGTATAAAGAGTGCATCCGCCTATGTGATCATCCAAAAGGAGTCCCTCGTTCTGAAGAGCTCTGAATATTAAAAGCCATAGCCGTTCGTCCTTTTTATTATGCAATATATAATAGCCGTAAACGTAATAATGCACATTTACGGCTATCAGTATCGTGATAATTAATACTCTATTTCAGGTTCAAAGGCAGGCATAAGCTCAAGCTTAAACTGATTTATCTTATGAAGTCGGTCGATTTTTTCTTTCTTTTCCAAGTCATCAATTTCGCCTGTTCTTATATAGCGGTCAAGCTCGGCATAAGTAAAGCCAAGGTTTTCCTCGTCAGTTTTTCCGCAAAGTCCGTCAATCGGAACCTTGTGCACAAGAACATCCGGAAGCCCGAGAAGAGTCCCTATTTCCTTCATTTCAGCAACGGTAAGATGTGAGCACGGACTGAAATCACCGGCAGCATCGCCGTATCGTGTCGAATAACCAACCCAGTCCTCTGAAAGATTACAGGTGTTTGCAACTCTGCCGTTATGGCTCTGTGAAACCGCATAGAGAGTTGACATCCTGATTCTCGGCGGAAGGTTTGTCCTGCTTTGAGGTGAAAGGTCAAACGGAATACTGTTCGTAAGTCCTTCTACTGCATCCTTAATATTGACAACATAATGCTTTATACCAAGGTGGCTGACAAGAAGCTTTGCCATATCAATATCACTTTGCTCACCGCACGGCATAAGAACGCCGATAACCCTGTCTTTTCCGAGCGCTTCGACGCATAGTGCAGCGACGATGGAACTGTCCTTACCGCCGGAAATACCGACAATTGCATTGCAGCCCTTACCGTTTTCCTCAAAGAAATCTCTAATCCAGTTTACACATTCGTCCTTAACCTTTTTGGCATTAAACATAATAATATCCCTCTTTGTCAAGCTTTACGCATATTAGGTGCATTATCGCTCGCTATTAAAGCACCATTAGTACACGCTGTAAGCTCAGTAAATCTTTTTAATTATATCACACAAAAGTCACAAAATCAAACAAACTAAATTATTATATTATTTATTTGACATATTTTGTAAAAAATGTAATAATATATATGGAAATAAAATATTATGAAAGGAGAAATACTATGGATACATATGAACAATTTGCTCAGCTTCCCGTTGGCGCTCAGATAGTTTCAGGTATATGTGCATTTATTGTTGTAGTTCTTTCAATCATTGCTAACTGGAAACTTTTTGAAAAAGCAGGCGAGGCAGGTTGGAAGGCAATTATCCCGATTTACAACATTTACATTCTTTGTAAAATTGTTGACGGTAACGGATGGAAATTCCTTCTTCTTATAATTCCTGTTGTTAATTTTGTCTATACGATAATCTTAAACCTCAGAGAAGCTAAAGCATATGGCAAGGGCGTTGGTTTCGGTATCGGATTAATCTTCTTCCCGACAATCTTCACACTTATCCTTGGCTTTGGTTCTGCTCAGTACGTTGGTCCTAAGGGGCAACCGAAAGTTCAGTAAGAGTAAAAAATTATCCGACAAGGTTTCTGCCTTGTCGGATTTTTTTAGTGACAAACGGATAAGCAGATGATATAATAGCACCGAAAAAGCACGAGGTACTATTTATGAAAAACAAGACGCTGACAATTCTTATTTCGGGATATTTAATTATAACGGTATTAACTTGGATAGTTGTAATACTTGCAGGTCGCACATATGACCTCTATATTCCAAATGCCGAGAAAAGTGAAAATATAGTAATTGAATATTCACAGGAAGGAATCATCGAGCTTAAAGACCAGAGCTATGAAAACGGATATACACACCTCACATTCAAATCTCTGAGAAAAGGAAATGTAAATTTAAGCACAACAATTCACCATATCAACACTGATGAAAACGGATTATATACAACTTACTATTCCGATATTAAGGTAACGCCGCTCAAGACGATAATAATATCAGGCGTTGACTTTTGCGGTTATCAGTATCTATGTCTTGGCTTTGCGATTATAGACCTGTTTACTATGATAGTATTCTTTAAGCAGTTCAGATACAGAAAAAAGCACCAGTTTTTCTCATACAGGACTGTTATCGACCTGACTATTGCAGTATTTTTTACAATGCAGTTTATGATACTTTCTTCAATTCTTGCCGCAAATACTCTGTTTCCGTATATTGTTGACGCATATATGATGTATAATTTTGCCGGACTTGCAACGTCAATTATTTTTATAGCATCACTACCTATAAGCCTTGCTTTCGCAGGATTTCTTGCGGTGAGTAATCTTGTGCTCATAAAAAAAGAAGGGCTCGGTAAAAACAATCTCTTTGCGTTTTTCATAAGTGCAATAATTATTACCGGAAGTGCTTTATGTATATTATTGCTTATTAAAAACCCTAATTCCGTTTCCGCAACGCTTACCGATGCAACGCAGACTGCTATGCGTTGCATAGTATCAAGCTTATTTATATACTTTCAGCTTCTCCTGTTTTCAACACTTTACTGCACCTTTTACGCATCACGGCACGAGCCGAAGCGAAATCAGGATTTTATAATAATTCTTGGTTGCCAGATAAGAAGTGACGGGACTCCCCTACCTCTTCTTCAGGGGAGGATTGACAGAGCCATAGAATTTTACAATAAGCAGATTGATGAAACGGGAAAGCAGGCTCATTTTATTGCATCGGGAGGTCAGGGAAGCGACGAGATAATACCCGAAGCACAAAGTATAAAAAATTATCTCGTTAATAAAGGTATTGATGAAAGTCTTATTTATACAGAAGAAAAATCGACAAACACACTTGAGAATATGCTGTTTTCCAAAGAGATAGCAGACTCTGTTAAAAAGAACTCGAACATTCTTTTTTCGACGACCAACTATCATATTTTCAGGAGCGGTATTTACAGCGCAAAAGCAAATATGCAGGCAGACGGAATAGGGGCTAAAACAAAGTGGTATTTCTGGCCAAACGCACAAATAAGAGAGTTTATCGGCCTTAATGCAAATGAGTTCTTAATTAATCTTTTGTTTGACGCAATAGCAATCGGCACAACAGTTTTCGTTTCAAATATGCCTTCGATTATCAATTTAATATTCAGATAAAAAATAACACTCTGAAGGAGCACCTAAAGGCGAGGTGCCCTTTAAGAGTGTTATTTCTTTTTCGGACGTCTTGTATTAATAGTTGAGCCGAGAAGTATTTTTGAATCGCCGAATTTGTTACGTATACTATCAACCGCAGCGTCGAGGTTTCTCTTTTTGTCAAGCTCGTCATTATTGCTGCCGAAGAGCGAAAGCTGTTCACCGCTTTCCTTAGTTATATCTCCAAGGGATACGCCGATAAGTCTGAGCGGTGATTTTCCGTTCCATGCTTCACGTAAAAGCTCTTTTGAAACATCATATATATCCTTTGTAATATCAGTTGGAAATTCTGACTGGCGCTGGTGCGTTTTAGTTTTGAAATGGTTGTCACGAATTGTGACGCATACATTATACGCCCTTGCGCCGTCAGCTCTCATTCTTGATGCGGCAGCGTCTGAAAGTGCGAGAAGGAGCCGGTCCGCTGACGCGAAATCCGTTACATCCTCATCAACGGTAATTGAATGTCCGTAGCTTTTAACCTGTCTTTGCTTCGACTCAACAGGCGA
>ODAJ012174539.1_pt1 | contig 26978 bp, 24 predicted proteins | sample 1539241 | NCBI WGS metagenome assembly ODAJ01 (sample SAMN02144231, study PRJEB22623) | gut metagenome | biome: sheep rumen | host: Ovis aries | place: New Zealand
CAAGAAGATGCAGGAAGACGGCACCTTCGACATGCTGCCCAAGAAGGAAGTCATGAAGCACCTGGGCGAGATGGAGAAGCTCGAGAAGTACCTCGGCGGCGTCAAGGAAATGCGTAAGCTGCCCAGCGCCCTGTTCGTGGTCGATCCCCGCAAGGAGCACAACGCCATCGCCGAAGCCCGCAAGCTGCACATCCCCATCGTCGCCATTGTCGATACCAACTGCGATCCCGACGAGGTCGATTACGTGATCCCCGCCAACGACGACGCCATCCGCGCCATCCGCCTCATCGCCTCCACCATGGCCAACGCCGTGCAGGAAGGCCATCAGGGCGCTGACGCCGAGGTCGAGCAGGTCGAGGAGACCGCTCCCGAGGCTGCCGAGTAATTCAATAAATAAAAAAGGGGCGCCGAACAACGCCCCTTTTTCAAGGAATCAAACAGGAGGAATAATCAATGGCTTTTACCGCTCAGGATGTTAAGAAACTGCGTGAAATGACCAACGTCGGCATGATGGACTGCAAGAAGGCTCTCCAGGCTACCGACGGTGATATGGATAAGGCTGTCGACTGGCTGCGTGAGAAGGGCCTGGCCAAGGCCGCCAAGAAGGCCGGCCGCGTGGCCGCCGAAGGCATGGCTTACGCCCGCGTCTGCCCCCAGTGCGGGGTCGGCGCTGTCGTCGAAGTCAACTGCGAGACCGACTTCTGCGCCAAGAGCGAGGCCTTCCAGGGCTTCGTCAAGGACATCTGCAAGGTCGTCCTCAACGACAATCCTGCCGACGTCGAGGCGCTGCTCGCCTGCAAGTACCCCGGCCGTGAGCTGACCGTCGCCGAGATCATGCCCGAGAAGGTCATGTCCATCGGCGAGAACCTGCAGATCCGCCGCTTCGCCCGCTTCGCCTCCCCCGTGAACGTCGCTTATGTCCACGCCGGCGGCACCCACGGCGTGCTGGTGAACCTGGCCGTCGAGGGCGATATCGACGCCACCGAGATCGGCAAGAACGTCGCCATGCAGATCGCCGCCATGAGCCCCAAGTACTGGGACAAGAGCCTCGTGCCGCAGGCCGATATCGACCACGAGCTTGAGGTCCAGGTCGCGCTCATGAACAACGACCCGAAGATGGCTGCCAAGCCGCAGGCCATCAAGGAGAAGATCGCCTCCGGCAAGATCAATGCCTTCTACAAGGAGAACTGCCTGCTCCAGCAGGACTTCGTCCGCTCCGATCTGTTCCAGGGCTCCGTTGAGGGCTACATCGCCGACGCCGCCAAGAAGCTCGGCGGCAGCGTGAAGTTCGTCGACGCTGTCCACTTCGTCAAGGGCGAGGGCATCGAGAAGAAGGAAGAGGACTTCGCCGCAGAGGTCGCCGCCCAGATGAACATGGGCAAGTAAGCCTTCCGAAAATACAACAAACACAAAAACCCTGTGGATTTTTCCACAGGGTTTTTTCATAATGCATGCAGGGGAAAGGACGGCTCGAAGCCTGCCGAATCCCTGACCTGCATGCCGTTTTGGAAGCTCCCGTTTTTGCTTTACACTGCCGGCGCTTCACCTTAAAACGCGCCGATTACACCCTGCAGACCGTCTCTCTCGTAGATGGTCTTGTAATACGCGACCTCGTCGCGGATCAGATCATCAATGACCTGCATGCCGAGCAGCTCCACGGGCGCCTTGTCGTCGGTCATCACGCGGTCTCCCGGCTCATAGACCGTGAGCGCGCGCTGCACGCGCCCCATCATGGCGGCGAGCTCCGTGTCGCCGCAGAGGGCGATGTTCCGCTCGAGCACGTCCAGCATGGCAGGCTCGTTGGAGGCGAAAAGCTCCCGGTTGGTCGAACCGCGGACGTCCACGGTCACGACCTCGGAGAACACGGCGGAGATGGTGTCGGCGAGGTACTGGTTGATGTTGCCCTCGCGCTGGCCGCGCATGTTCATGTTCACGACCATCACGCCGTCGGGCTTGAGGTGCTCGCGCACCATGGTGAAGAACTCCACGGAGGACATCTGGAAGGGAATGGTGATGTCCTGATAGGCGTCGACCATGATGACGTCATACAGTTCGTCGACGGCGGCGAGATAGGCGCGGCCATCGTAGGTCGCGACGGGGATATCCCCGGGCAGATCGAAATAGCGGTGCGCGAGATCGGTGATCTTCCCGTCGATCTCCACGCCCTCGACGCGCATGTCCCCATAATAGCGGCGGCACTGGCTGCCGTAGGTGCCGGTGCCCATGCCGAGGATCAGCAGCTCAAAGTCCTCCTTCTCCTCAACGCCGGCCATCAGCGGGGCGGCCATGGCGTAGTCGTAGTACATGCCGGTGAGCCCCTCGTCCTTCATCTTGATCGACTGCACGCCGAAGAGCACGTTGGTGGAGAGGATGATGCTCTCGTCCGTCTCCTCCACCTGCAGGTAGTTGTAGATCGACTCGCCCTCAAAGACGAGGCCGCTCTTCCAGAAGGCGAAATCGGACTTGTGGCCGAAGGCGCAGCAGAGCAGAAAGATCACGACGGCGGCGATGCTGCCGCCTTTTTTTGCGCCTTTTCCGGAGAAAAAGTACAGCAGCGCGAGCAGCAGGAGGATGCCGGCGAAGATCAGGAAGGTGATGGCCGTGCCGACCGCCGGGATCGTCACAAAGGTGGGCAGGAAGGTGCCGAGGATGCTGCCGACGGTGTTGGCCGCGCCGAGGCGGCCCACGATGCGGGCGTTGTCTTCGAGGTTCTCCATCGTATATTTTGCGAGGGAGGGCGTCACCGTGCCGAGCAGGAAAAGCGGAAAGACGAAGATCAGCATGCAGGCCGCGAAGGCGGCCCAGATGAGGAAGTTGGAATTCACCGAGAAGACCAGCAGGGCGGAGATACCGAGGATCAGGTATTTGCCGAGCACCGGGATCAGCGCGATCCACACCGCGGCGATGAGGATGCGGCGGTAGAGCCGGTCGGGGTTCGGGTCTTTGTCGGCCATGCGCCCGCCGTAGATGTTGCCGAGCGCCATGGCGATCATGATGGTGCCGATGATGATGGTCCAGACGATCTGGGAGGAGCTGAAATACGGCGCGAGCAGGCGGCTTGCGCCGAGCTCCACCGCCATGACCGACATGCCGGCGAAGAACTCCGTGAGATAGAGATAGAGCTTGTTTTTCAGGATGGGACGCATGGTTTCACTCCTCGATCAGGGATCGTATCGCATCGAGCCGGGGCTGCCAGAGCAGCGAACAGTCGTAGCATTGGCGGATGTTTTCACGGTACTGCGCGGCGAGCTCCGGCTGCGTCAGCAGGGCGCGCAGGCCCTCCCGCAGCTCCTGCCGGGAAAAGCCCGTGAGCTTGCCGAAGCGCTCGTCGAGATTCTCCGCAATGGCGGGGCAGGCGCAGGCGAGCACCGGCACGCCGAGAATCAGCGCCTCCTGCACGGTGAGCCCGTAGCTCTCGCTCTCCGAGGCGCTCACCAGCAGATCGGCCGCGGCGATGTAGGGGTAGGGGTTCTCCTTCTGCCCGAGCAGACGGACAAATGCGAGCGAGGCGCACTGCTGTTTGAGCGCTTCTTCCTCCTCGCCCCCGCCCACGATCCAGAGCTCGTGCGGGACCTCCGCCTGCAGCTCGCGGCAGAGCTCGATCAGCAGGTCGAAGCGCTTGCCCTTGTCCAGCCGCCCGACGGCGACGAGCAGGGGTTTGCCGCCCGTGGGGACGGCGTCGGCGGGCCTGGCCTTCGCCTTCTCGCGAATGGCTGCGGCGTCGATGGGGTTATAGCGCACGCAGAGGTTCCCCGGGTCGCCCAGAGTCTGGATCACGCTGCGCCGCGCGGCGTCGGACACGCAGGCGAGCCGGTCGAAGCCCTGCATGCACTGCAGCTCCTCCGCGTCCGAGCGGAAGAAATACTTCGTCCAGTGGAGCGTGGTAAAGTCGGTGTGGATCCAGCCGAGCTTCTTGTCCGCGCGCAGCCGCGCGGCGATGCGCATGCTCTGCGCCTCCTTCATGGCGACGACACGATCCCACTTTTTGAGCCGGAAGAGACCCTGCTCGAGCAGCACGCGGCAGGCGCGCTGGAACAGCCAGGAGAGCGTGTAGGGCTTGGCGTCCTTTTTCCAGAAGGGGTAGCGTCGGTAGCGCAGGGCGGGGAGATAGTGCTCCCGCAGCTCCTGGCGCGTGCCCTCCGGCGTCCAAAGTGTGACGCGGTGACCGGCCCGGATGAGATCGGCGGAGACGGACTGCAGCACTGTCTCCACGCCGCCGCCGTTCAGGCGGTCTGACAGCAGAAGGATCTCCATTCAGCGCTCCTTTCCGCGCAGCGCGCCGAGCTTGCCGGCGATCTTTTCCCAGAGCGTGCGGCGATCTTCCTTGGCGAGGATCAAAAACAGGTTGCAGACAAAGCCGAGGATCGCCGTGGCGATGGCCGCGCCGAACCAGGCGAGCCAGGAGGCGCCGGGGTCGATGACCTGCCGCACGAGCAGGGCAATGCCGCTGACGAGGGCGAAGGACAGCAGACTCTTCCCCTCCTCGGGGAAGAAGGCCCAGCGCGAGAGGCCGATGTATTTGGCCGAATAGGGCAGGTGATAGAAGGAGGCTACGAGCAGCGAACCCACGAGGTTCGTGACGAGGATGGCGTAGACGCCGAGGCTTGTGGTCTTGAGCAGGAAATAGATGACCGCGAGGCTCACAAAGCCGTAGCAGATCATCACGAGGGAATTCTCCCGCACCTTGTTGGTGATCGTGAAGACCTGGTAGAGCGGATGCAGCGGTCCGGTGATGCAGGAGTTGACGACCGTGAGCACCGCCATGGCCGCGCAGACCTCCGCAGGCTGCTCCGGCACCCAGAGACGGAAGAACTCCGTGCCCATCACGAGCAGGATGGCGTTCGGAATGGTGACGAAGAGGCACATGAAGCGCATCGCCGATTTGGCCGCCTTCTTGAGCCCCTCGCCGTCTCCCTCGGCGTAAAGCCGCATGAGATTGGGGCAGAAGACATTGGCGATGGTGGCGTTGAAGTTGACGATAACGTTCGGCACGGTCTTGGCCACGGCGAGCACGCCCATGGTCTCCGAGCCGATGAAGATGTTGGTGATGAGCAGGTCGAGCTGTGTCGTAAGCAGGTTCGACAGCTGCGTGATGCTGTTCCAGATGCCGGAGGAGAGGATCGTCCAAACGCTCCGGAAGCGGAAATCCCGGAAATGGAAGCGCAGATCCGGCGTGAGGCGGCGGGTGTAAAAGACGTTGGCCGCGACGGTGAAGAGCGTGGCGGCCAGGGTGCCGTACACGACGTAGTGGAGCTTCGGCCCGATGAAGAAGAACAGCGAGAGCACCGTGACGGCGTTGAGGATGCTCGCCTGCGAGGTGCGCAGGGATTGGAGATAGAGCGTGTTGGTGATGTAGTAGCAGTTGGAGAAGATGGAGAAGAAGAGCTGGGTGAGGAAGTTGGTGAAGGTCAGGGCGTAGGTGAGCTTCACCTCGAAGACCATCGCCGGAGAGATCTCGAACAGCCTGTCGAGATACTGCACGCACAGCAGCGCGGGGATCACGAAGATCGCCGCGAGGATGGTGTTCGCCACGCCCACCGAGGAGAAATATTCCTGCGCCTTGGCGTGGTTGCCGCGGGAGCGCTCGAGCATGATGAAGCGGCTGGCCATGGAGTTGAGCGCCACGCTGAAGAGCGCGGCGTAGCTCGTGAGGTCGTTGGAGAGCTTCAGATAGCCATAGGTCTCCTCGCCGAAGCGGCTGGTGATGGTCGGCGTGATGTAAAAGCTGATGAACATATTCAGCATGAAGGTGATGACGCTGAATATGATGTTTTTGGTCAGCGCGCGGCTGCTGAAATCCTCGGAGCGTGTTTTCGGCACGGTGAATTCCTCTTATCTTCCCAGAATCTTGTTATACAGGCGTGTGAGATCGACGCCAAAGAGGCGACTGCCCCAGCAGCGCAGGCGCGTCTTGAAGCGGACGCCCTCACGCAGACAGTCCCTCGCCTCGCCGCTGCGCAGAAAGGCGCGCATCACGCCGTCGCCCTCGGCGGCGAGGTAGGAGGCGTTGTTGAGAAAGCGGTCGGCCGCCGCGCGAGCGAGCGCGGGGGAGCCTTTGCCGCGGAAAAACGAGATCTGCTCAAGCGCGGCCGCGAGATAATCCCGCTGCGAGCGCTCGGAGCGATTGTGGGTGATGCTGCCGGCGTTTCCCTGATAGTAGCCGTAGATCTCCCGCGTGCCGCGCACGACGCGGCGGCTGAGATAGCAGAAGCGATAGGCCGTCGCCTCATCCTCGTGGAGCCGTCCCTCGGGAAAGCGCACCGCGCAGGCGATCTCGCGCCGGAAGAGCTTGGCCGTGGCGGTGACGAGGGACATGTAGTCCTCCTCCGTGTTGAGCGCGAGGCAGGCCTCCTCTCCGGTGAAGACGCACAGCTGCTCCTCCGGCTGATCGGCAAAGCTCTCCCCGCCGTCCTGCACCATGCGCAGGGCGCCGCAGGCAATGTCGGCGTCCTCCCGCTGCAGCAGCCCCAGCAGGTACTCCAGAGCGTCGGGCGCGAGATAATCGTCCGAGTCGAGGTAGCAGAGATACGCGCCGCGGGCCTTTTCCGTACCGAGATTGCGCGCGGAGGAGAGACCGCCGTTGGGCTTGTGGAAGACGCGGATGCGCCCGTCCTTTTCGGCCCAGGCGTCGCAGAGCGCGCCGCAGCGGTCGGGGGAGCCGTCGTCCACCAGGAGGAGCTCGAAAGAGGCATAGCTCTGCCGCAGGACGCTCTCCACGCAGCGGTCGAGATAGTCCTCCACCTTATAGACCGGCACGATCACCGAGACCAGCGCGCTGTTGTCCATACCGGAGCCTCCCAAAACAGAATAGATCACATTATACTCCTGTGCAGGAGCGGAAGCAACAAAAGAGTGCGAGAGCCTGCGGGACTTGCCCTACAGCAGACCCAGGAAGCAGTCCTGACTGGCCATCTCTGCATAGAGGATGCCGCCCGGCTCCCCGAGGTCGCACACGCGGATTACGCCCTCCAAGAGCTCGTCGCCGGTGAGCTCGCGGTAGCGGTCGGGGCAGGCGTCAAAGAGCGCCTCGTCAAAATGCACGCCCTCATCGCCCTGATAGACGGCGGTGTAGAAGATGCCGGTCTCCACGAGATCCTGGAAGAAGTGGCTGCCGTAGCTGAGCTCGGGGCGCAGGCCATGGCTCTTGTAGGCCAGCTCCACCATGCAGGCGTATTTGTTGATCTCCGCAAAGCCCACCGGCACGCCGAGGCTCGGCGTGGTCGTGCCCCAGCGGCCGGGGCCGATGAGGACGGCGTTCTTCCCGGCGAGCAGGAGATTGAGCTTGCCCACCTGCCGCGCCACCTGGTATTTGCGGTTCTCCGGCAGCGCCAGATAGGGCTCCACCTTCACGAAGACAACGTAGCGCACGGGAATGGCGGCGTTGCCGCCCATGAAATTGCCCTTGATGCGCCAGAAGAAGTCGCGCACCTGGGGCATGACACCCGCCTGGCCGATGCCGTGGGTCTGCAGGGTGCGGCACTGCAGGAGGTTGATGCGGTATTCTCCCTCGGGGGAGAAGTTGCAGGCATATTCCACGTCCACGGGATAGTTGTATTTTTCCGCGATGATGGCCATGAGCTTTGTCATCGAGGCAGCAAAGTCCGTGCGCTTGAGCAGCTTCGAGAAGCTCAGCAGCTCGGGCACCGGGTCATAGATCCCCAGCTCCCGGTAGCGCGCGGCAGCGGCGCGATCCTGCTCGAGGAAGAGGGCGGCGTCGGTGCGCAGGTCGCGCTTGCGGATATCCTCGGTACGCACGGTCGCAAAGCAGTTGCGCTTGAGGTCGATCACGTCCACATGGTGCTGCGAGAAGCGGTATTCCTCCCCGTATTCCACCATCGGCGGCGCGGTGGGATTGTCGAGCCGGATGAAGCGCGCGTAGTCGTCTGCCTCGCGGTCGACCGCGCGGGTGCCCATGCCGAAGACCAGGCGGAGCATGCCCTTGTTGTTCTGCGCAGCCTCGGGGCCGTTGACGTAGAGGTTCGTGGAGTGGCCCACGCCGCCGAGATGCGGGAAGTAGTAGTCGCCGTGGACGTCGCCGCTGACGCGCATGACGAGCAGCGCCATCTGTTCGTCGCGGTCGAGCAGGTGGCGGTCGGCGCGGTAGCGGAAGGCGGCGGGGGAGACGGTGGAGGCGTAGACGGTGCGCACGGCGTTTTCAAAGTCGCGGTAGCGCTCCTCGAGCGTGCCCTGGTTGGGGCAGAAGACGCTCTCATACTTGCCAGCAAAGGCGTTGCCAAAGCCGTCCTCCAGCAGGGAACTGGAGCGCACGATGATGGGCGACTGGCCGAAGTACTCGAGCATGGAGATGAACTGCTCCTTGATGGCGGGCATGAAGCTGCCCTCAAGCAGGCGGCGCCGGAACTCGGGCGAAAAGCGGATGTAGTCCTCGGGCTCGTTGAGCTTCGTGCGCAGCTCCCAGAGCTTGTTCTGTACGGCGTAGGTATAGAAGACGTCCGCGCCGATGAAATAGGAGTCGTGCGGCTCGATGCGCCGGGCAAAGAACTCCGGGTCGGTGTCGCGGATGATGTTGCGCGCCAGCAGCATGCCGACGGTCTTGCCGCCGATGCAGCCGGTGCCGATCTCGCGGCGCTTGATGTCCATGAGGTCGCGCACGGAGAAGTATTTCCGGCAGAGCTCGAGGCGCTTGGGCTCGGTGCCGAGCAGGCAGCGCATGATGTTCTCCTTGAGAGCCACGCCGTCCTCGTCCGTGGGCTCGGGGCTGCCTGCCTCCACGGAGTCGAACATGCGGTCCCAGCAGTCGCGCCGCTCACCGGTCTGCGTGAAGATGTCGAAGATCGCGTAGGTCTCGGCGCTCGAGGTGATGACGCGGGTGCCGCCGCGCTCGAGCTTGAGGGGGAAGTACATGCTGTCCGTCTTGCGCCCGGCCACCTTGACGGGGTGGATGTAGGTGCTGCCGTCGAGGGTGCGGATGTTGAGCAGCACGCTGGTCGCGTGGCGGATGCGGGAGATGGTCTCGTAAATATGGCGCTCATAGCGCAGTGCCAGATAGGCAACAGAATGGCGCTCCTGCAGGAACTCGGTCGTCAGCACGAAGAAGTTGCAGACCATGAGGTCGGAGAACCAGTAGCGCTGCAGGTCGGATAGACAGTCGAAGATGAAGAAGGTGCCCTCCGGCTCGGAGGAAATGACGCGGTGCACCTGCACGGCGAAGGTCTCGAAGCCCACGGAGGGGTCAAGCCGATACTCCTTGAGGTTGGCGCCGCGGCGAATGAGCGCGTCGCTGGAGAACACGGCCTCGTGGTCGCCGAAGCGCAGGTAGACGATGCGCTGCTCGGTGCGGGCCGCGTCCGCGATGAACTGCGTCGCGGCAAAGATGTAGTCGCCGATCCTGCGCACCTGCCAGGTGACGGTGTCGCCTGCGCGCAGGTAATCCAGGGTCTCGTCCAGACCCGCAATGCCGGTGGAAATGCGCTTTTCTTCGTTCATGTCTGCGCCTCCTTAAAAATGCGTGATCAGCAGCCAGAGGGACAGGCCCCACTGCACCAGGGCGATGAGCGGGAAGCCGAGGGCGAAATACCAGTGCCTGGTCTTGTGGCGGAACAGGCGCATGCCGAGCGCACCGCCCAGCGCGCCGCCGAGAAAGGCGAGCAGAAAGAGCGTTGCCTCCGGGATGCGGCGCTGGCCGGACTTGGCGCGGGCTTTGTCGTCCGCCATGCGGAGAAAGAGGATAAAGCTCATAACCACCAGCACAGCGATCAGGATCCAGTAGGGGTTTTGAACCAGCTTTGTCATGCGAGCCTCCCGTAATACCAGCCGGAGAGACCCTCGTGCTTTACGAAGTAACCCCGGCTCGTCTCCTCGATCACATGCACCCGGTCGCCGGGCCGCAGCGGCAGCACATAATCCGTGCAGTCGTTACAGTCGGTCTCCGCGGCGTCGGTGAAGAGATATTTGGTCAGAATGTCCATTTCATAGCCCGTGCGCAGGTGGCGGCAGCGGGAGAATTCCTCCCCGCGCGCGAGCACCCGCACGCGGCTGTCGCCCCAGCGGATGTAATAGGAGCGGCCTCCCTCCGCCTGTGCGTCCAGCACGGTACGCACGGGGAAGGGGTCGTAGGCAAAATAGGAAAAATCGTCGCTGTCTCGCTCGGGGATCACGAGGCAGTTGAGCTGCCCGTCGTCCTTGAGCACGCAGCCCCCGTCGATGCTCACGATGCGCTTGTCCCGGTCGATGACGGGATTTGCGCAGACGGTATCCTTCCCGTAGAGCACCACCGGCCAGTGACCCACGACGGTCCACTTCGGGCAGCTTACGCCGCTGTCGAGAAAGGCGGGGACGCGGCAGAGCTCCTCCGCCGTGTGCGCCGCGAGGGGCCTGGCGGGGTCCCAGCCCGCGTGGACGAAGAGGAAGTTCTCCGTCTCGATCGCGTAGGGCAGGCCTGCGAGGAAGTCCCACTCCGCGGGAAAGGCGCGCAGAAGCTCCCGCTTGAGAGCGCCGAAGTCCTCCGCCCGCTCCGGGTCGATCCCCGCTGCCAGGCACATGTCCCACAGCAGGCCGCTCTTTCTCCAGCGCATGTAGTGCAGGACGTGCTCGTCGCCCGCGCAGTCCCATTCGGGGCGGTAGATATCGTACCAGTCGTCGCAGTTGCCGCAGACGACGTGCAGCCGTCCGCTTTCGTTCAGCGCCATCAGCCTGCGCAGCATCCGCAGACTCTCCTTGCCCTTTTCGAGAAAATCCCCGTCGATCACGAGCTCGTCCCACTCGGAAAAGCCCGCCTCGCGCAGCACGCCCTCGAAATAGGGGAGGTTTGCGTGGATATCGGAGATCACGAGGATGCGCCGCCCCGGCTCGGGGCTCCAGCGCGCGATCCGCGGGGCGCTCATACGTCGTCCCGCCGCTCGCGGAGCGGCATTTCCAGCAGCAGCAGGTCCGCGCCGCTGCCGGGTTCCGTGCCGATCTGCCGGAAGCCCTCCCGCCGATAGAAGGCGAGGGCGCGCGCATTGTCCTCCGCGGCGACCAGGCGCAGGCTCGTCCGCCCCAGCGCGCGGTAGAAGGTGATCGCGCGGGCAAGCGCCTGGATGCCGTAGCCCTTGCCGCGGTATTCCGGTTTGAGGTACAGCAGGCTCAGCCAGCCGTAGCCCGCGTGCGAGCCGCGCCTCGTGTCGAGATCGACCAGACCGGCCGGCTCGTCCCCGTCCAGCAGCTTCATCACGGCGCCTGGACAGGCGCGGTGGTGCTCGGCGGCCGCGGAGAGATAGAAGTCGGCAAAATAGCCATCGAGATTGCCGTGCGCGGCGTACCAGGCGTCGCGGTAGCAGGCATTGTAGAATACGCGATCCGCGCGGGGATCGAGCGTCTCATGCCGCAGCGCAGCGGTGCTGCCCCAGGCGGGCAGCTCGAGCGGGCCGAGATGTCCGGTGTCGTTGAGGACCTCGGCGCGCCAGCGGCCGTTCTCGCAGCACAGGATGTTCACAGCGGTGTTGCCGCACATGGGCAGGCGCTCACGGTCCTTCATGTCAAGCGAAAGCAGGCGCGAGAGCCCCGCGCGGATGGCCGCGCCGTGGCTTACAACGGCGACGCGCTGCCCCTCGTGCCGTGCGGCGATGCGCTCCAGCGCCGCCGCCATCCGCTCGCCCAGCTCCGCGAAGGTCTCCGCGTCGGGCAGACGCCAGCTCTCCGCGTCGAAGACGAAGGCGCGCGCAAGCTCCGGCTGTTCGTGCTGGATGTTGCCGAAAAACGCGCCTTCCCAGGACCCGGCGTTGAGCTCCCGCAGCGCGCGATCCGTCTGCACCGCGAGCCCCTGGGGCCGCGCCGCCGCGGCGGCGGTGAGGCGGGCGCGATAGAGGTCGCTGGCGTACACGGCGGCGAAGGGAATCGTGCGCAGCCGCGCCTCAAGCAGCGCGATCTCCCGCCTGCCCTGCGCCGTCACATACCCATCCCGGTGCCCCTGAATGATGCGGAAGCGGTTGCCCTCGGCCTGGGCGTGCCGGATCAGATAAATTTCTGTCATAACTTGTCACTTTCCTTGACCGAAAACGTCGAATACAGTATAATATACCAATCTGTAAGTGTCTTGTATTATATCCTGTTTTGCGCGGATGTACAAGCTTTTCCTGCGCAGAGAAGGAGGGATGTGCCGTGATCCGTGCCGCAGTGCTTGCAGCCGGAGAGGGCTCGCTGCTCCAGGCGATCCTTGACGCCGTGTATTTCAACGAGATACCTGACTTTGAGCTGGAGGCCGTGATCTGCCCCCGGCGGGAGGATTACGCCATGACCCGCGCGCGCCATGCGGGCGTGCCTGCTTTCGTGGTGGATCCCGAGCTGTTCCCGACGATGACGAGCCACAGCATCGCCGTCGCCAACAAGCTCAAGGACATGGACATCGACCTGGTGATCCTCGCCGGATATGACTGTCCCCTCGGCTACATTCCTTACCAATTCAAAAATCGCATCATCGGCACCTTTCCTGCCCTCTGGCCCGCCTTCGGCGAGGAGGAGGACCCCGTGCAGGCCACGCTGGACAACGGCGTTAAGATCACCGGCGCGACGGCCTATTTCGCGGACGGGGACGGGCGCGTCGGCGCGGTCATCGCCCAGAAAGCGATCGACGTCCTGCCGGACGACACGAAGGAGACACTCGCGCAGCGCATCCTGGAGGACTGCGAATGGGAGCTGCTCACGCGCGCGGTCATCCTCTGCTGCGGACGGAAGCTCTCGGTGCGCGGCCGGGTCGTGACCATAAAGGAATGAGCCGGAAAATGCGCCGGCCGAAAGAAAAACGAGAACAAAAGCCTTCGGATTCTGTTGAATCCGAAGGCTTTTTCCGCAGGCGATCAGGCCGGCTCCCCGAGCACGATGCGGTGGACGAGCTCCATGGCGCTTTGCAGCTGCGCGCGGGCGACTGTGAGATGCGCGCAGCCGGGCTCCGCCGCAGCGGCGAGCACTGGCACGCCGCTGTGCTCGAGGGACACGCGCAGGAAGGGCAGCGTCGCCTCGCCCACCGCGCGGCCGACGAGCGTCACCGTGGAGACCGCCTCGTCCCGCGTCACACCCGCGAGCGGCGCACGGCGCGTCTCCGGCAGCAGCCGCACCGCGCTGCCCGGCGAGGCGCTGAACGAGGAGAGCAGCCGCAGCTCCACGTCGTGCTCCATCGCAAGCTCCACCGCGCGCGGGTGCAGTACCTGGGAGCCGTGCCGTGCGAGCAGCAGCATATCCCGGCTGTCGATCTCCTCGAGCTTCTGCGCCGAGGGGATGACGCGCGGATCGGCGGTATAGATGCCGTCCACGTCGGTATAGATCTCGCAGCGGTCTGCCTTCAGCGCGGCCGCCAGGGCGACCGCCGTCGTGTCCGAGCCGCCGCGGCCGAGCGTCGTGATATCTCCCTCGGCGGAGATGCCCTGAAAGCCCGAGACGACAGCGATCTCGCCCGCGTCCAGGGCGCGCAGCAGCCGCCCTGGCTGGATGCTGCGGATCGCCGCGTCCCCGGCTTCGGAATCGGTATGGATCCCGGCCTGCCAGCCGGAAAAAGAGCGCGCCCGCGCGCCGATGCTCTGCAGAACAATGGCCATCAGCGCCGCAGACTGCTGTTCTCCTGTGGAGAGCAGGGCGTCCAGCTCCCGCGGGGAGGGGTGCGGCGCAAGCTGTCTGGCGAGAGAGAGCAGCTCATCGGTCGTGTCGCCGGAGGCGGACACCACCACTACGACCCGGCTGCCCCGGCGCCAGGCCTCCCCGCTGATCGTCGCGGCGCGGCGCAGGCGGTCAGGCCCCGCGAGGGAGCTGCCGCCGAATTTCTGTACGATGCACATGTGTTTCCCTCCATGGTCGGTTTCTCCGACCATGCCATCCTATGACGGAGCCGGGCGCGGGGTGCGCTCCCGGCCGGGCGCGCCTTGCGGGAAAACAGGAGGGAGCGCTTTTTGCGTCGAGGGTGAATACTTCTCCGCCCAAATGGGGAAAACGTCTTTACAGCCTGTGCTGCAAGGCGTGCGGCAAACGCAAAGGAGGGTGACGGGATGCCGGGTCGAATCGGGAAAAGCCTGCGCATGCTGCTCGCAGCGGCGGGGGCGGCGGGCGCGGCCTGGGTCGTGTGGCGCTTCCTGCTGCCCTGGGCGGCGCCGTTTCTCGTCTCCTTCGCGGCGGCGGCGCTGGTGGAGCCCGTCGTGCGCGCGCTTACGCGCAGGGGCGTCCCGCGCCGTCTGTCCGCGCTGCTGCTGACGCTCCTGCTCTCACTGGCGATCTTCTGGGGCGCGGCCTCCCTCTGCTCCCGCGCGCTCTCGCTGCTCAGCGAGCTTGCGCGGCAGGCGCCCGCGCTCATTGCGCGGCTCGAGGCGGAGATCAGAAGCTGGGAGGAGCGCTTGCTCTCCTGGATGGCGGACGCACCAGAGCCGGCCGAGGGGCTGCTGCGCCTGAGCCTCGAGGCCGCGGCACAGGCACTCGGCGCACTCCCCGCGCACTTGTCCGAAATGCTCCTCGACGCGCTGGCAAGGCTGGCGCAGGGCAGCCCCGGCGCGGCGCTCTTCGCTGTGACGGCGCTTGTCGGCATGGAGCTGCTCTCCGCCGCCTACCCGCAGACACTCGCCTTTCTCTCGGCCCAGCTGCCCGCCGCGCTGCGCGAGCGGCTGGGCGGTCTCGGCGCAGACCTCAAAAAGAGCTTCGGCGGCTGGCTGCGCGCGCAGGCGCTGCTCATGGGCGTCACCTTCGCGCAGCTGCTGGCTGCCTTCCTGCTGCTCCGGTTGCGCGCCGCTGCACTGATGGCCTTCCTCGTCGCCTTCATCGACGCGCTGCCCGTCTTCGGCGCGGGCGTGGTGCTCGTGCCCTGGGCGCTCGGCTGCCTGCTTCTGGGGGAGAGGGGCCGCGCCGCTGGCCTGCTGCTGACCTGGGGGATCGTCTGGCTCGTGCGCAGCGCGGCGCAGGCGCGCCTGGTGGGGGATTCCATCGGCCTCAATCCGCTGGCCTCCCTGCTCGCGGTCTATGTCGGCTGGCGCTGCTGCGGCGTCTGGGGCATGCTGCTGTTCCCGCTCCTGCTGGTGACGCTCTGCCGCCTCAACGACCAGGGCGTTGTGCATCTGTGGAATACGGTGTGAAGAATCTGCCGTAGGGGCCGACGTCTCTGACGTCCCCTTGCGCCGGTCGCTTGACCAAGGTTGGCGGGCGCTTCGTGAAGCGCCCCTACGGGAGCGGACGGACAATGCGTTGCAGGGGCGGCTATCAGCCGCCCGACGACGTCCAGCCATGTCTGACAAACGGGTGGATGCTATCCGCCCCTGCGATACGAAAGAAAGCCGCGCCCTGACAAGGGCGCGGCTTTCGGGTATTCCTGTTATTTCCGCTCCAAAGCGGTATTCCGCTCCGGCGCGTTATTCCTGCTCCTCCGGTTCATCCTGCTCGAGAAGCTTGTAGAGCAGGCGGTAGAGCTCCTTTGCCTCCTCCGGCTCGAGCCGGACGCAGCGAGCCATCTGCACGGGGACGGACAGCGCCCTGTCCCGCAGCGCAAGACCCTGCGGAGTGAGCCCCACGAGGAGGCTGCGCTCGTCCGCCTGGCTGCGGCGGCGGGTGATATAGCCCTTGGCCTCCAGCTTTTTCAGCAGCGGCGTCAGCGTCCCGGAATCGAGGAAGAGCGCGGCACCCAGCTCCTTGACCGTGAGCTGCCCCTGCTCCCACAGCACCATCATGGCGATGTACTGCGTGTAGGTCAGATCCAGTTCGTCGAGAAAGGGCTTGTAGCGCTTGATGATCTCCCGCGAACAGGCGTAGAGCGGGAAACAGAGCTGATGAGAGAGCTTCAGCGCTCCGTATTGATCGTCCATGCCGTCTCCCGCTAACTCAGGCAGCGGGCCACAGGGCGACCAGACGGGCGATCAGATCCTGGAACCAGTGGAGATAGGCGTCGAAATAGACGCTCAGGTGGTAGCGGGCCTCCATCCGGGTAAGGACGGCCTCCGTGCTGCCGCCGGTCACATAGCCGACGGCGATGCAGATGCCGCCGAGAAGGATCATGACAAGGACAATCGTCCCCACGACGCTCCATGCTTTCTTCATACCGACACCTCCCGATAGCACCATTTACGGCCGAGATTCACGACGCCGCGGATCAGACCGCCCATGCCGCCGAAGATCAGCCACACGAACAGCCACAGGAACAGCAGCCCCAGCGCCAGCACGACCAGCGCCGTGCCGAGCACGAGCAGGATGTTGGCAAAGGGCGTGAGACCGGAGCTGAAGGCGGCGACCAGCGCCGAGACGCCGGCGGCGATGACGCCGGCGGCCAATATGAGGCACAGCGCCGTCGGGATCAGCAGCAGCGCAAGGCCGAACAGGGTGACGGGGATGGCAATGAGCGTATAGAGGATCAGCAGGAACGCACGCGGCTTGCGCACGGTCTCCATCGGGATCGGATCCGCCGGGCGCGCAGAATCCTGACGCTCCGGGGCAATCACGCCGTCGAGCGTGAGCTGCTGCTCGAAGATGTTCGGCTCCTCGCCGGCCGCGTCCGTCTGTGCCTGCGCAGCAGGCTCCGTCTTCGTGTCGCTCTCCGCCTCGAGGCTGCCGTAGCCGAAGCGGGGCTTTTCGCCCTCCCCGGTCTCGCTCGCCGCGGTGAGGATCTCCTCTGCGGGAGCCTCCACGTCGAGCTCTTCCTCTTCGGGGATAAGGTGCGCCTGGATGGGTACGGCGGCCGGCCCGTTCTGCGCGGCGGCACGCTCTTCTTCATAGACGGCGGCCTCCGCCGGCACGATCTCGTCTGCTTCCTCCGGCTGCGCGATCTGCAGCTCGTCCTCGTCAAGCTCCAGGCTTGTCTCGTCCTCCGCGGGGGAGGGCTTGCCGCCCTGCAGCGCGATGGGGACATATTCCGAATCCTTGATGGGATGCGGCGCGTCCTGATCCGTGAACAGGCAGAACTGATCCTCGTTCCGCTGTTCGGCCGGAGCCTGCTCCTGCCTCTGGGCAATCACCCGGAAGACTTCGTCATAGATCTTGTTGATCTCCAGCAGGAAAGCCGGAGAGACGTCCTGCTGCGCGGAATCTCCGCGGGACTGGGCCTCCACCTGAAGCTTGCGCTCCTTGGCATTGTACACACGGGCGACGTTGATGGCCTGGCGGGTCGGAGAAAAGAGCTTCTGCAGGACCGCCTGTTCACTCTCCGCGTCGTCAAAAATCCTGCCGTACATGGCAAGAGCCATCTGCCGATCCTCCTCGTACATGAAGGCCAGCAGCTTTTCAAGCTCGGCAAGAAACTTTTGCTTGTTGATTTCTGTCACCTCCGCTGAAACTATAAACCCGGACCCTTCACACAGAAGGGAAGAGGCTCCGGGCACAAAACAGGTCAGAATCAAAAGACATTATATACACAATTCCGGAAAAGGTCAAGAAAAATAGTTGATCCGCGCCAAAAGCGCCCCTTGACAAGAAAATAAGAGGGGAATAGAATGAAGCGAATACCTGCGGGGCAAGGGCTCTGGAGGGAAAGAGAGGATTATTGCAATGGCAAAAGACAAAAAAGTGGAGCAGATCACCGATATGGAGGTCGATTTTGCCCAGTGGTATACCGATATCTGCCGCAAGGCCGAGCTGGTGGAGTACGCCTCGGTTAAGGGCTTTACGATCCTGCGCCCCTACGGCTACGCAATCTGGGAGAATATGCAGCGCATCATGGACGGGGAGTTCAAGAAGACCGGGCACGTCAACGTGGCGATGCCGGTGCTGATCCCGGAGAGCCTGCTCAAGAAAGAGGGCGAGCTCGTCAACGGCTTCGCGCCCGAGGTGGCCTGGGTCACGATGGGCGGCAGCGAGCAGCTGGAGGAGCGCCTGGCCTTCCGCCCCACCTCCGAGACAATGTTCTGCGATCACTGGTCCCGCGTGCTGCACTCCTACCGCGAGCTGCCCATGCTCTATAACCAGTGGTGCTCCGTCATCCGCTGGGAGAAGACCACCCGCCCCTTCCTGCGCTCGCGCGAGTTCTGGTGGCAGGAGGGTCACACCATCCATGAGACCGCCGAGGAGGCCAAGGCCGAGACCGAGCAGCAGCTCAACACCTATGCCGACTTCTTTGAGAAGGTGCTGGCGATCCCCGTGGTGCGCGGCCGCAAGACCGACAAGGAGAAGTTCGCCGGCGCGGAGGCCACCTACACCGTGGAGTGCATGATGAAGGATCACAAGGCGCTCCAGGGCGCCACCTCCCACTATTTCGGGGACAAGTTCTCCCGCGCCTACGACGTGACCTTCACCGGGCGCGACAACAAGCTGCAGTATCCCTTCCAGACCTCCTGGGGCTCCACCACGCGCATGATCGGCGCGGTCATCATGGCCCATGGCGACAACAACGGCCTCGTGCTCCCGCCTCCCATCGCGCCCATCCAGGTTATCGTCCTGCCCGTGGCCATGCACAAGCCCGGCGTGCTCGAGGCGGCCGACGCCCTGCGCGAGCGGATGGAGAAGGCCGGGCTGCGCGTCAAGCTTGACGACAGCGACAACTCCATGGGCTGGAAGTGCGCCCAGTACGAGATGAAGGGCGTGCCGCTGCGTGTGGAGATCGGCCCGCGCGATATCGAGGCCGGCCAGTGTGTGCTCGTGCGCCGCAACGACGGGGAGAAGACCGTCGTGAAGCTCGAGGAGCTCGAGGAGGCTGCCAAGACGCAGCTTGAGGCCGTGCAGCAGGGCCTGTTCGAGAAGGCCAAGGCCAACATGGAGGAGCACACCTACGTCGCGCAGTCCGTCGAGGAGGCCAGGGAGCTGCAGGAGCGCAACGGCGGCTTCATCAAGACCATGTGGTGCGGCGATCTCGCCTGCGAGCTGAAGATGAAGGAGCAGGCGGGCATGTCCTCCCGCTGCATGCCTCTCAAGCAGGAGAAGCTCGGCGAGGTCTGCGCCTGCTGCGGCAAGCCGGCCAAGGCCATGGTCTACTGGGGCGTCGCGTACTGATACAAGCCACCGTTCCCGGAAAAGAAATTGCATAAATAGAAAGCGCCGCACAGTGCCAAACTGTGCGGCGTCTTCTTGTCCTCATATGTCCTAAAACAGTTTTGAGCGGCGTTTTCTGCGCGCGCAGGGCTGCGGGAGATCGACGAGGATGATGTCCCGCCCGACGCGTCGGATGCACGCCCAGGGGAGCACATAGTCGTCTTCGCGCCCCAGCAGCCCGAAAAAACGTGCGCGCCCGGGCGTCAGCAGCGAGAGAATGCGGCCCTCCTTCTCGTCCAGCTCCGCGTCGCACACATAGCCCAGGCGAAAGCCCGTATGTACGTCGATGACCTCCTTGTACCGCAGCTCGGAAAAGAGACAGATCATTTGCTTCACCTCAGCGCAGTGTATGCGCGCCGACTGTGCTTTATGTCGCTTCCGCGCCGCTTTTGCTCTTGGGGATCGAAATGGTGAGGATCAGCGCGTCCTCAGTCTCGCGCCGCTCCAGCCCCGCGTCGATGCCGCCCTGCTTCATCACCTCGATCGAGCGGCGCACGCTGTTGAGAAACACCCGCACGTCCTTGAGCACCAGCGTCCGCCGGCGCTCCGGCGGGGGAGCGGGTCTGGCCTCTGCGGGGGAGGAGAGCAATGCGTCGATATAGGCCTCGGCCGCTGCAACGGTGAGCTCGTTTTCGAGGATGACCGCGAGCGCGGCGCGCTGCTGTTCCTCGTCCGGCAGGCGCAGAAGGGCGCGCCCGTGCCGCTCGGAGAGGCCGTTTTCGCGCAGCGCGAGCAGCACGTCGCCGGGGAGACGCAGCAGGCGGAGCTTGTTCGCCACGGCGGACTGGGATTTTCCGATCCGCCGCGCCGCCTCCTCCTGGCTCAGCCCGAACATGCGGATCAGCCGCTGGATCCCCTCGGCCTCCTCCACGAAATCCAAATCCTTCCGCTGCAGGTTCTCCACCAGGGCGATCAGCCCTGCGTCCTCCATGTTTACATCCAACAGGATGCAGGGCACCTCCCGCAGCCCCGCGAGCCGCGCCGCCCGCCAGCGGCGCTCTCCCGCAACGAGCTCATAGCGCCCGCTGCGCAGGCGCACGGTGATGGGGTTGAGTATGCCGTAGCTGCGGATGCTCTCGCTGAGCTCGCGCAGCGAGTCCTCGTCAAACTGCCGCCGCGGCTGTACGGGATTGGGCGAGAGCTCGTCGATCCTCAGAGATACGATGCCGCCCCGCCTGATCCCGGGGCGGCTGCGGACTGCTTGTGTCATAGATCCTCCTTCCCGGCGGGAGCCGCGCTCCCGCCCGTCGCATGTGTGCTGACGCCGTCAGCTCTTTTGCAGTGTGACGGCGCCGTTTTCCAGCCGCGCCTCCAGCCGGTCGCCGGGACGGACGCGCCCCGAGAGCAGCAGCTCCGCCGCGGCGTCCTCGATGGCCCGCTGCACCGCGCGGCGCAGCGGTCTCGCCCCGTAGCGCGCATCGCTGCCCGAATCGGCGAGAAAGCGCAGCGTCTCCTCCGGGACGCAGAGCGTCAGGCCGAGGGCGCGAAAGCGCCCTTCAACCTCCGCGAGCAGCTGCCGCGTGATGGCGTAGAGCTCGTCCCCGCCGAGACGGCGGAAGACGATCGTCTCATCCACGCGGTTGAGAAATTCCGGTCGGAAGGTCGCGCGCAGCTCCTCCATCACCCGCTCGTGCAGCGCCTCCCCCTCGCTGCGTGCGCCGCCGAAGCCGAGCGTGGCGCGGTTTTCGGTGATGAGCCGCGCCCCGATGTTGGAGGTCAGCACGATCAGCGTGTTGCGAAAATCCACCAGCCGTCCGGAGGAATCGGTCAGGCGCCCCTCGTCGAGGATCTGCAGCAGCAGCCCCCAGACGTCCTCGTGCGCCTTTTCGATCTCGTCGAAGAGCAGCACCGACCAGGGCCGCCGCCGCACCTTCTCGGTGAGCTGCCCGTGCTCCTCATAGCCCACATAGCCCGGGGGCGAGCCAATCAGACGGCTGACCGAGTGCTTCTCCATATACTCGGACATGTCCAGCCGGATGAGCGCCTTCTCGTCGCCGTACACCGTCGCGGCGAGCGCGCGGCAGAGCGCCGTTTTGCCCACGCCCGTCGGCCCAAGGAAGAGAAAGCTGCCGACCGGCCGCCGCGGATCGCGCAGCCCGACCCGGCTGCGCCGGACGGCGCGCGCCACCGCCGAGACCGCCTCGTCCTGCCCGATGATCCGCCCGCGCAGCGCCGCCTCAAGGTTTCTCAGCCGCTCGCCCTCGTCCGTGCTGATACCCGCGGCGGGGATGCCCGTCCACATCGAGACGACCCGCGCCACATCCTGCGCGCAGAGCTCGCTGCGCTGCCCGGAGATATGCAGCCGCGCCGCGGCCTCGTCCACCAGGTCGATGGCCTTGTCGGGGAGGAAGCGGTCGCGGATATAGCGGGAGGAGAGCGTCACCGCCGCCTCGAGCGCGGCGTCCGGGATACGCAGGCTGTGGTGCCGCTCCAGCGCAGGGCGCAGGGCGCGGAGCATGGCGAGGGAGTCCGTGCGGCTCGGCTCGGCCACCTCCACAGGCTGGAAGCGCCGCTCGAGCGCGGCGTCCTTTTCGATGTGCCGGCGGTATTCCTCCGGCGTGGTCGCGCCGATGATCTGCACCTCGCCGCGCCCCAGCGCGGGCTTGAGGATGTTGGCCGCGTCGATCGCCCCCTCGGCGCTGCCCGCGCCGATGATGGTGTGCAGCTCGTCGATGAAGAGGATGACGTCTCCGGCGCGGCGCACGTCCTTGAGCACGGATTTTACGCGCTCCTCGAAGTCGCCGCGGTACTTGGTGCCGGCGAGCATGGCCGGCACGTCGAGCGAGACGATGCGCTTGCGCAGCAGCTCCTCCGGCCCCTCGCCGCGGGAGAGGCGCAGCGCGAGCCCCTCGGCGATCGCCGTCTTGCCCACGCCCGGCTCCCCGACGAGGACGGGGTTGTTCTTCGAGCGCCGCGCGAGGATCTGCACCGCCCGGCCGATCTCGTCCCCGCGGCCCACTACGGGGTCGATCTGCCCGGCGAGCGCGAGGGCGCTGAGATCGCGGCTGTACTGGTCAAGCACGCGCGTCTCCGTGCGGCGGGGGAGAGGGCGCAGCGTACCGAGCTGCGGCCGCCCCTCGGAGGAGGGACTGCCGAACACGTCAAGGATCGCGGTGTAGAGCTCGTCCAGATCCGCGCCGTTTTCGCGCAGGATCGCCGCGCCGCCGCAGTCCGGCTGCCGGAGGATCCCAAGCAGGAGATGCTCCGTGCCGATGCAGCTCTGGCCGAGGGCGGCGGCCTCCTTTGCAGCCTGATCCATCGCCTGCCTGGCACGATTCGAGAGCGTCTGCCCGCCGGCCTTCGCCGCGCCAACGCCGTCGAGCCGGGAGAGGGCGAGGCGGAGCTTCTGCTCTTCCAGGCCGCGGCTGCACAGCAGATGCGCCCCGAGCCCCTCGCGCTCGCGCAGGATCCCCAGCACGAGGTGCTCCGTGCCGACGAAGCTGTGCCCCAGCTCGGAGGCCGCCTCGTAGGCCTTCTCGATCGCCAGCTCCGAGCGCCGCGTGAATTTCTCATTGCTTTTCATGTGTGTACCCCCTTTGGGCAAGCTCATTATGCCCCTGCGCCGCCGCCGATTGGGGCGAAACAGGGAAGCTCAGGAAAAAGTATCGCCAGTTTTTCCCGGATTTATCGGAGCGCGGCGGGCAAAGACCGCCGGAAATTCACAAACTGTTGATTTTTTGTTGTTGCTTTTTGAAAAGGTTGTGTTACAATGATGTCGAAAGTAGGGGCGAACCTGCTTAATCTACTTAGGAGGTAACGAAATGGCTTACGTTATTACCGACGAGTGCCTGTCCTGCGGCTCCTGCGCTGCACAGTGTCCTGCCGAGGCGATCGACATGGGCGATCTGCACTATGAGATCGATCCTGAGAAGTGCCTGGAGTGCGGCTCCTGCGCTGCTCAGTGCCCTGCTGAGGCGATCGAGCTGGTCTGATACTCGAATCTGAGAAAACCGGGCGGTTTCCGCCCGGCTTTTTCATTGCCCTGCCGCGGACGGTGCGGGGAGAGGAGAAGCGATGAACAAAGCCGCAGAGCTCTGGCCCGGCGGGCCGATCATGCAGCAGGAGCCCGGCGCGCCTCTGGGGACGGATACGGTGCTGCTGGGCGCGTTCGCGCGCCCTGCGGGCGCGGCGCGGTGCATCGACCTCGGCTGCGGCGCCGGTGCGCTGACACTGCTGCTCCTCACCCGGAGCGAAAAGCTCCGTGTGACGGGGCTTGAGCTGCGGCCGGAGGCCGCGCAGCGCGCCAGGGAAAACCTCGCCGCGAACGGCTGGGAGGCGCGCGCAGAGATCGTGACAGGCGATCTGCGCGAGAGCAGGACGCTCTTTCGCAGCGGGAGCTTCGAGCTCGCCGTCTCCAATCCGCCCTATTTCCCGGCCGGGAGCGGTGCGGCCTCGCCTGATCCGGCGCGGCGCGCAGCCCGCGAGGAGAGCTTCACGCTCCCCGAGCTCGTTGGCGCTGCGGCATATCTGCTGCGCACGGGCGGGCGTTTTTTCGTCGTGCACCGCGCGGAGCGTCTGGCTGAGCTGTTCGCGGCGATGAGCGCGGCGGGCCTGGAGCCCAAGCGCATGCGCCTCGTGGCCGCACGGCAGGGGGCAGCGCCATCGCTCGTGCTTGCGGAGGGGCGCCGCGGCGGAAAGCCCGGCCTTACCGTGGAGCCGACGCTGCTGCTGCGCGAGCCGGACGGCAGCCCCACGGCGGAATACCGGCGGATCTATCATCTTGAATAAGAATTATTGATGTGCCAATTTAATCTTGAATCAATCCGACAGCGTGTGCAGGCACATCAATACGCTTTTATCGCCATTTCGTTCGCCGCTTATGCAGCAGCCGCGAAATATGGCTGATATTGCTCCACCAATTCATTCAGGAATGAATTGGTGGAGCAACGAATTGAATATCTGAGCGGAGACCGCGAAAAAGCTCGCGGTCTCCGCCTGCAGACGAACCCATGCAAAGCAAGCTGGACACGCATGGGGAGATTGTGAAGAGGGGATTCATTTAGTTAAGGATACAAATAATCGAAACTCACGCTTACGATACTTCCAAATTAGATTTTGGAGGTAACTTACATGAAAACAGTAGAATCCTTTTATGAACAAAACGGCGGCACTTATACACAGGTCGGCGATGTACTCCTTCCTAAGCTTACCGTTGGAGAAGATGGACAACAACCTATCGGAAAATATGGCAGGATGCGTATGTGTTATCTGAAAGAGCACCGTCCGGTGCTGTACTCTAATCTGTTTCTGTCCGGGACGCTGTTTCAGCATTTGGTCGAGATCGATGAAGCCTGTGAGGAGCGATTGGCACTGCTTATCCGCCAGATGGCAGAGCGCGAAGGCGTAACAGAACAACTGAAAGCGGCTGATCAGATGGAATGGGTGCGCCGCATGAACAGTATTCGAAGCCGGGCGGAAGAAATCGTGCTCTATGAGTTGGTGTATGCCGGGGAGGGTGAAGATGCTGATTCTTGAAGACCTCTATCTCGGCGATGTGCGTCCCAGCGAGCGCAGTTTCAAGCGGAACAGCCAGTACGCCAAGGCGCTGAATGAAGTCGTGAAAGCCGGAGATGCGCTGACCAACACGTTCACCGAAAAGCAAAAGGAGATGTTCGAGGACTACATGACTGCCCAGCGGGAGGTAAATGTGCTCACCGATTGTGAGACGTTCATCTATTCTTTCCGTCTTGCAGCAAAGATCATGATCGACGTGCTGACCGAGGGCCAAATGAGAGAAATATAGTACAAAATATTTATCTTGTATTTGCAAAATGTATGAGGGCAGGAGCCGTAACTCCTGCCCTCATTGTTTCCTTTATCATTGCGCGCCCGATCATTCATATTCCACCGTGGCCGGCGGCTTGGAGGTGATGTCGTAGAGCACACGGTTGACGCCCTTCACCTCGTTGACGATGCGCACCGAGACGCGGTCCAGCAGCTCATACGGCAGACGCGAGAAGTCGGCTGTCATGAAGTCCGAGGTCTGGACGCTGCGCAGTGCCACGGCATAGTCGTAGCTGCGCCCGTCCCCCATCACGCCCACGGAGCGAAGATTCGTCAGCGCCGCGAAATACTGGCTGGCCGAATGATCCAGCCCGGCCCTTGCCATCTCCTCGCGGAAAATGGCGTCGGCCTCGCGCAGCAGGGCCAGCTTCCCCTCCGTCACGTCTCCGATCACGCGGATGGCGAGGCCGGGCCCGGGGAAGGGCTGGCGCGCGACCAGACTCTCCGGGAGCCCCAGCTCCCGCCCAAGCTGGCGCACCTCGTCTTTGAAGAGGAGCCGCAGCGGCTCGAGGATCTCTTTAAAATCCACCGTATCGGGCAGGCCGCCCACGTTGTGGTGGCTCTTGATCACGGCGGATTCCCCCAGGCCGGATTCGATCACGTCCGGGTAGATCGTCCCCTGGGCGAGATAGTCCACCGCGCCGATTTTTCTGGCCTCGGCCTCAAAGACGCGGATAAACTCCTCCCCGATGATGTGGCGTTTTTCCTCCGGTTCCGTTACGCCCCGCAGCCGCTCCAGGAAACGGGCGCTCGCGTTGACGCGGCGGAAATCCAGCGCGCGTGACGCAAAAGCAGACTCGACCTCGTCGCCTTCGTTTTTGCGCAGCAGGCCGTGATCGACAAAGACACAGCTGAGCTGCCTGCCGACGGCCTCGCTCAGAAGCGCGGCCAGCACCGAGGAGTCCACCCCACCGGAGAGCGCCAGCAGCACACGTCCTGTGCCGACGCGCTCACGCAGTTCGGCCACACTGCGATGCTTGAAATCCGCCATGGTCCAGTCGCCGTGCACGCCGCAGACGGCGTACAGGAAATTGTGCAGCATCTCCCGCCCGAAGGCCGTGTGGTTGACCTCCGGGTGAAACTGCACGCCGTAGAAGCGCCGTTCCTCATCGCAGATCGCAGCGGTGGGACAGGCCGCGGAACGGGCGGTCAGGCGGAAGCCCTCCGGTGCCCGGGCCAGGTAGTCCCCGTGGCTCATCCAGGTAATGCTCTTTTCCGGCAAGCCCCGGAACAGGGTGCAGCTGGGATCAAAGACCGTCTCGGTTTTGCCGTACTCGCGGGCGGAGGCGTCTTCGGCGGCGGTGACCAGCCCGCCGAGAGACTGGGCCAGCAGCTGGCAGCCGTAGCAGATGCCGAGGATCGGGATACCTAAGCCGAACACGCCGGGATCGGGCTTCGGCGCGTCCGGCAGGTACACGCTGTGCGGCCCGCCGGTGAAGATGATGCCGATCGGGTCAAAGCGGCGGATCTCCTCCAGGGACATGTTGTGGGGATGCAGCTCGCAATAAACCTGCTGCTCACGCACGCGCCGGGCGATCAGCTGGTTATACTGGCCGCCGAAATCCAGGATCAGGATTTTTTCCATCGTTCAGCCCTCCAAAGACGCGGAAATAAGGCCCACGAACAGCGGGTGAGGATGGTTCGGACGGCTCTTGAATTCCGGGTGGAACTGCACGCCGACAAAGAAATGCTTCTCGCTCAGCTCCACCGCCTCCACGATGTAGCCGTCCGGGGACTGGCCGCAAAGACAGAGGCCCTTGTCCCGCAAAAGCTCGCGGTAGTCGTTGTTGAACTCGTAGCGGTGGCGGTGCCGTTCCCGAATCTCCGGCACACCGTAGCAGCGGCGCATGACGGAGCCCTCCGCAATGCGGCAGGGGTAAGCACCCAGCCGGAGCGTACCGCCCTTGCTGACAGTTTCATCCTGGTCGGGCAAAAAGTCGATGACCTTGTGGGGCGAGTTGGGGTCAAGCTCCCCGGAGCTTGCGTCTGTGAGGCCGCAGACATGGCGCGCAAACTCGATCACCGCCACCTGCATGCCGAGGCAGATGCCGAGATACGGGATATCGTGTTCCCGGGCGTAGCGCGCTGTTACGATCATGCCCTCCACGCCCCGGTCGCCGAAGCCGCCGGGGACGATAATGCCGTCACAGCCGGCGAGGCTTTCCGCCACGGATTCTTCTGTAAGGGTCTCGCTGTCGATCCAGCGGATCTCCACCCGGGCATTGCAGGCGTACCCGGCGTGGCGCAGCGCCTCGGCCACGGAGAGATAGGCGTCGTGC
>ODAJ012170887.1_pt1 | contig 26947 bp, 17 predicted proteins | sample 1539241 | NCBI WGS metagenome assembly ODAJ01 (sample SAMN02144231, study PRJEB22623) | gut metagenome | biome: sheep rumen | host: Ovis aries | place: New Zealand
GGAGGTGTGGCCGAGTGGTCGATGGCGGCAGTCTTGAAAACTGTTGGGCGGCAACGTCCCGGGGGTTCGAATCCCTCCGCCTCCGCTTCATGATCCGCAAACTCATTGGCATCGTCAGCGCCCTGTTTGCCTTTGCGGCGTCAGCCGCCGCGCAGGAAGCGGGGGAGCGTTTCGTGTTCACCCCCCAGTCCACCGCCCAGGCCCAGTTCGCCGGCTACTACGTGGCGCTGGAGCAGGGCTTCTATGCGGAGGAGGGACTGGATGTCGAGATTGCCCATCCTTACGCCACGACTTCCGCCGTGGACAATATCCGGGCGGGCGTCTGCCAGGCGACCATCCTGCCGTTGTCCCTGGCGATGCGGACCATCGACAGCGGCCTGCCCCTCGTGAATATCCTCCAGACCTCGATGAACAGCGCGACGGTCATCATCTCCCGCTGGGGAGCCGATCCGCTGACGCTCCGCGGGGCGAAGGTGGCGGCCTTCCGGGCCGGATTCGGCCAGCTGGCCCGCAGTTTCGCCGAGATGGAGAACCTCGATTATGAATGGATCCAGGCGGCTTCCGTCAAGAATATCTTCATCGCCGGCGCCGTCGACGCCACGTTGGCCCGCAGCTATGACGAGTACTACCAGCTCCTCCAGACGCGGATCATCCAGCCGGATACGGGCATCTACCGGTTCGAGGACCATGAATATAATGTCCAGCAAGAGGGCGTGTATGTGACGCGGGCATACTATCAGACCCATCGGGCGCAGGCCGAGGCTTTCGCCCGTGCCAGCCGCCGGGGATGGGAATGGGCGGACGAACACCCGCAGGAGACCCTGGACCTGGTGATGCGGTACGTCCGCGAGTTCCGCATTCCCACGAACCGGACCCTGCAGGAACTGATGCTGAAGGAGGTCATCCGCCTGCAGCATGACCACGATTCGGGGGAAAAGGAATTCCGCCTCCGCCCCGATATGGTGGACAAGGCCAACGAGATGATGGAGCAGGCCGGGATGATTTCCCGGCGGATCACCTGTGAGGACCTGTTGCCATGAAGAAACTGCTCGACACCTTCCGCCGCTCCTTCTCGGCGCGCCTGAGCCTTTGGGTGGTCAGTTTCGCCGCCCTCGTGTTCCTGGCGGCAATGGCCTATTTTTTCGTCGTGTCCCGTCATTTCGTCCGCGAGGAAGCCATCCTCCGGGCCACCCAGGTCGTGGAGAATTCGGTCCTCCGGCTGAACAACATCCTGGAGGACGTGCAGCTTTCCGCCGACAATCTGGAATGGCTGGTCTACCGCCATCTGGAGGAACCCGAGACGATGATGGAGTACTCCCGGTCCACGGTGCAGAGCAATCCGGTCCTGTCCGGCTGTTCCATCTCTTTCGAACCGGACTATTACAAGGGCCGCCACTATTATTCCGCCTATTCGGGCTATGTCGGCGGCACCCTGCAGACCGAGCAGGAGGGCGACAAGGACTACCAGTATTTCTATCTGGACTGGTACCTCCAGCCCAAGCTCCTGAACCAGCCCTGCTGGACCGAGCCCTACAGCGACTGGGACCAGGACGACGCCGAGGACCGGCAGACGCAGCGGATGGTTTCCTACTGCAAGCCGTTGACGACCTCCGACGGGTATATCGGCAGCCTTTCGCTGGACATCTCCCTGAAATGGCTGTCCGACAACCTTTCGTCCGTGAAGCCGTATCCGAACGCCTACAGTATCCTGATCAGCCGCGGCGGTACTTACCTGGTTCATCCGGATCCCGACAAGCTCTTCTACCAGACCATCTTCACGGAGGGCCTCATCATCCCGAAACCCGACCAGGACGAACTGGGAAGGAGCATGCTGGCGCTGGAAGCGGGCTACCGACGGCTGGAGATCGACGGCAAGCGCAGCTATGTCTTCTTCACGCCCCTCAAGGCGACGGGCTGGAGCATGGCGATCGTCTGCCCCGAAAGCGACATTTTCGGCCGGTTCAACCGGCTCGGGGGCCTCGTGATGACGATCATCCTCCTGGGATTGCTCCTGCTGTTCTTCTCGTGCTTCCGGGTCATCCGGGGGGCGATGCAGCCGCTCAGCGACCTGGCCCGGCAGGCGGAGGACATCGCCTCCGGCCATTTCGACACCGTCCTTCCGAAGAATATGCGGCCCGATGAACTGGGCACCCTGTCCCGTTCCTTCGCCGACATGCAGTCCTCCCTGGTCACCTATATGGACGAGCTGCAGCGGACGACCGCCAACAAGGTCCGCATCGAGCGGGAACTGCAGATCGCCCGGAATATCCAGATGGGCATGATCCCGCAGGTCTTCCCGCCTTTCCCGGAACGAAAGGATATCGACCTGTACGCATCCATGGTGCCCGCCCGGGAAGTGGGCGGCGACCTGTATGACTATTTCATCCAGGGCGGCCGGCTCTATTTCTGCATCGGCGACGTCAGCGGCAAGGGTGTGCCGGCGAGTTTGTTCATGACGGTGGCGCGGAACCTGTTCCACGCCGCGGGACGCCGGGGGCTGGCGCCCGCCGAGATCGCGCAGCGGATCAATGAGACCCTTTCCGAAGGGAACGAGCAGATGATGTTCGTGACAATGTTCATCGGTGCCGTCGACCTGCAGACCGGGCGGCTGGACTTCTGCAACTGCGGGCACAATCCGCCGGTCGTCCTCCCGCACGGCGGAAAGCCCGCCTTCCTGGCCTGCCAGGCCAACATGTCCCTCGGAATCCTCATGGACGCGAAGTTCGAAGGCGAGCATCTGGACGGCTTCAAGGACACGCCGCTGTTCCTGTACACGGACGGCCTGAACGAAGCGGAGAATCCGGAGCATGAGATTTTTGGCTCCGACCGTCTCCTCGCCGTCTTGAGCGAACCCTATACCGATGCGGAAACCGCCGTCAAACGCATGCAGGCCGCCATCGCCGAACATGTCGCCGGGGCCGATGCCAGCGACGACCTGACGATGCTTTGCTTGGAGATTAAAAAATGACAGCGACATCGGGCAAGTGGAGAATCCTCTCGAAACTGACCCATTGATGCAAAAGACAGAGCAAAAGATTTCGCAAATTGATTTGGAGGTATTGGAAACTGTCACCGACCTTGTGGATTGGGACAAGGGTGACAAGCCCCCTACGCACATTTTCAAATTTTACCTAGAAAAAGAAGATAATCTTCTCTTTCTATGAAAAATCAGCGCTGGCAATATTAAGATATCGTATATCCAAATACCACAAATCACAGCTTGAAAGCAAAAGACTCCAGGAGAATCTGCGCTAAACTGAGTTCCAATGATAGTTTTTTTTCATTGAAAGAACAATGACGGTTGAAAGCGTTTATGCTTTCTTCAGACCGCATTTGTTTTATAGTTCCCTTTTACAGCATGATTATACACTAGACGGACAAAGGGAACAACTTTATCGTTCTATCTTATTCTACACCTTGTTGCAAGGGAAAAGTATTATATCTATATTTGTCCCAATATTTCGTCTTAAACGGAACAACATATACAGGTAAACCTGTTGGATGCGGCTCAAGTGTCGAAACTTAATGGTAAAGTATGGCATCCGGACAGGTTTCCCGCGCCTCGTAGCGCGGGGAACCGTCCGTATACATACGCGGCCTCGACACCCGCGAGCCCGGATAGGCCCCGCACTATCTTTATCCGGCAGTTTCCTTCGTAGAGCTGCCGGATATTGTGTATTTAGTCGTCACGGGCAATGCTCTTTTGCTCATCCGGCAGCTTTCTTTTTTATGCGATAGGTCTTTCAAACATATCATCGACTCAAGTAATTGAGAACAAACGGCTTAGCAAAAACGGTCAGTTAGGTCGTTTTCGTCTTAGAATGTTCATTTTTCAATAGAATGAAAGTATATTTGTATAATTACAGAATCATGAGAAGGCTTATATTCATATTGCTGACACTGCCATTTTTCCTTACCTCTTGCCATAAATCCGAAGCGGTGAGGCTGATGAATGGTATTGAAACCTATATACAAACCCGACCGGACAGCGCTTTGGCCGTTCTTTCGCAAATTGATACATCTTCGCTCCGTCACCCAAAAGAACGGGCTCAGTTCGCATTGCTCTATGCTATAGCTCTGGACAAGAACTATGTCGACACCACGGATTTCGGAGTCATCCGGCCTGCTATAGAGTATTACTCAAAGCATGGAACAGCATGGCAAAAGATGTTGACATACTATTACGAAGGACGCATCCACTTCAATGCTAAAAGGGATGCTGAAGCCATCATCAGTCAGATGCATGCTTTGGATAATGCCATGAACACAGAACCCGGGCGTTACTTGGGTCTGATTTATTCTGCGATGGCAGATCTTTCTGGTCGATCATATTGTTGGGAAGAAGCCGATCGCTATCTGACATGTGCGCAACAAGCGTTTCTTGACGTCAATGATTCTTCGGCCTACTTTCTTGCTACAAAAGATATCATTGTCAACCGATCCAACCAGGGGAAGAAAGAGGAAGCTCTCGAGATGGCCAATTCATTGATGGAGAATGATATCCCTTCCTTCCTGTTGGCGGATCTACTAATCAGAAAAGCCGGGATAATGGTTGATACTACAACAGTGGATTATCATCCGGCTTTGGAATGCTATCTACAGGCGTTTCAAATGGGCGGAAAGCCATCAAAGAAGCATCTGGCTCGATATGCCTATTCATTAGGACGATGTGGATATGACAAAGAAGCGGAACAAGTCTTTCAACTACTCCTGGGGTCGGATGAAAGCACCGCCTCTGCCGCAAAACCTTGGCTACAAGCACTATTAGCCGATAAAGGGGATTATCCAAATGCATACCGGATTCTTCGAGAGAGTTTGGATGTTCAATCCGAAATGGTTGATCAATTAATAAACCAATCCTTATTTCGTTCCCAACGGGATTACCTTAAAGTTAAGGAAGACGAAATCGTCTTGCGCAGCAAAAATCAACGGCTTTTGATTTCACTCCTTGTCCTTTCGTTCATTCTGGCAGCCGTCATTTCTGGATTGATGGTTCGTCATTTCAGGTGGAGAGTTGAAAACAAAGAACTGGAGATAGAACGATTATCGGAATCAATGAAAGTGATGCTGGACGAAAAAGACGCTTCTATTCACAACTTGCAGTCCCAATTCAAGCGAATTTACAGTCAAAGGTTCAAGCAACTAGAGGATTATTACAAAAACTATGAAATCGCACGCCGTTCCGGAGCCTCTATGAATCGGCTATATAATAGTCTTCTTGAGATTATTCGAGACATAGAGGGCGATACCGATGGTCAACGTCATATGGATGAGGTAATCGATCAGCAATTCGATGGAATCATGACGCGGTTATATGCAGAGTGCCCCAATCTTCAGAAACGTGATTATCTTTTGTTTTCTTATACAGCCGCTTGCTTTGATCTGACAACGATTGGAATGCTTCTAGGTAACTTGTCTGCTGATGCCGTTCATATGCGTCGGTACCGTCTAAGGAAATCTCTTCGGGAGATTAATCCTCCCTCTCTTGCTGATTTTATAGGCATACTGGATGTTAGGTAAACTGGCCAGTTAGGTATTTTGGAAGTTTTAATTCATAGTCTACTGATAATCATTGATTTACAAGTGGTCTCTTGTTAGGTCTGTTTTCCATGTTGCTCTTCTACTTTTGTTTGATCTATTGTATTTTTGCAAAGACTAAATACACATATTATGAAGAACAAACGTGCCTTTCTTTTATTGTCGCTGCTCCTGGTGGGAGTAGGGCAATTGGCTGCCATGCAGGACCAGATTCCTATTCCTATCCTTACGTCCGACGAGGAGTTTACTATCATCCGAACACCGGACTTAATCCGGATCAACTGTGTTTACGATACCGACAATAACACTTTTCTTTTTGGTATTTTAGGCAGCACAGAAACCATTACTGTGTCTATTAACAATCTCAGCACAAACGAGACATATAACACTGTTTTCATCGGCAGCGGGCTCTTTTATGTTCCCATCAGCTGGAATGCTGGACTCTGGCATATCACAATCACTCGTTCAAACGGGCAAGAGTATGTAGGTGAGATTCTACTATAGCATTATCAAGACTTGAATGCTTATGAAAAGCTATCAGTTCTGTCCTAGTTATTTCCTGTCTTTAATAGCTATTTCGCTATTATTTTCGTGCCGAAAGGAGTCATCACTTCATCAGTCATCAACGCGAGATTCGTTTTTTGTTGAGACTCGTGCATCGTATAATAATACGGATTTTGATCATTATTCTCAATATGATATCAGTGAGGACCTTGTGTCTCGGTACGTGAGAGAGAGAGATAAATCGGCAATTATTCGTAGCATTGATCCTTTTATATCCAAGGGAGTTGTCACCTTTTATGTGGTTAATCTTGAGAAAGGATGGATGATTATTTCTTCGGATGCACGCACAAAAGCCGTTTTAGCCAAAGGAGAATCTGGGAGTTTTGATCTTTCAGCCAGGGATAATTCAAACGTACAGTTTTGGCTCCAAGATATGGCCGATCAGATTCTTGCCGTGAAACAGTCAGATATCGTAGAGATTGATTATTCTTGGAAACAACTGGATTTGTTCAAACCTCGTTCGAGAGTTCCGACAGATACGCTTTATCGATCTTCTCCCGTAAACGCCGATAGTGTATGGATTGTTATGCGGCATAGTTCTGATACTACAGAAGATATTTTGGATATTCCGCATTTATTAGAAACACATTGGGGACAGTTTTACCCATGGGACAGACTCCTGTCTCCATTTAATTCCGGAATGATCACGTATGTAACGGGTTCTTTTCCGACGGCAATTGCCCAGATTCTATATTATTATCATAATATGTTGGGACAACCCGCTGGCCTTTATCACTCAATTAGTATTCTTTCGATGTATCCAAATTATGTACTTGAACTTGATCCAGAGAATGGTTTACACTATGTTGAGCATGGGAAACACACTTCTGTTTCACGGTCAGATTACTATAATGTTTCTTCTAGGTGGGAGGAAATGCCCTTGGATTATCTTGAAAGCGTTTCAAATATGAATGGTGCCAGTTATGTTTCTGAATTAATGATCGATATCGGTAATCGTCTCGATGCCGTTTATGATGACTTCGTGACTTCAGTATTAAATTTCTCGTCCACGTCATATGTGGATTTGTCAAAATGTAACATTGAATACGATTGGGATCTATATAGTTCTTCAATCCGAGATAGTATTTTCTTAAATCTGTCAAACTCTCGACCAGTGATAGTTACAGCCCAATCTGCTAATAGCGATAATGCATGGGTCATTGATGGCTGTTATCATAAGAAAACGACTATTCGAGAGACGTATTCATATCATCACATCTCATACGCGGATTTTATCGATGGAATTAGACCGTCATCCGGTGTCTTTGTCGATTGGTTTATCTCATTGCAAGAATTGAACTGGTTTTACCCGAATGCTCCTCTAAGTTATGACCAAGTAACACGCATTTATCATGACCGTTTTTTTAGAATGAATTGGGGAGCGAGCGGCAATCCTGATGATGGACTTTATTCCTGTAATCCCCTTGAGAGTTGGAATGGGTATACAGAGAATGGAGCTATTTATTACAATCTTCTTCCATCAACTTCTTTTGAATTCGAGCCCTGAAATGAATCCATTGTTTTGAATTAAGCCTCCCATTTATAGTCTTATCCTCACCTTAAGCGAGATTGTGGATTCAACCTAGAAGTGCATTCCTGGTATTTTGTTTGTCCATATATAAAGAAATTGGCCGATCTGATAAGCATACGATGGATACTTCTCGGATAACTAATGCCTATGAACATAGTGATTATTGTTTTTTGCATTCGATAGTTATAAATGCTTCATTATGAAAAAGTTCTTTCTATCACCATTTGTAATCCTTTCCTTGCTGTTCTCCTGCGGGAAACTGGAAGACCCTGACCTGGGGAAGTTCCAGGATTGGGAATCATACATAGATCTGTCGCAAAAGAACCGGTTTGACGAGTCTCTTATCTGTAAGGAATGGGTTGTAGACAAGGTGTATAAGGAGGTCTATGTCGATGGAAAACTGCAGTTCAAAGAAGATCATACAAACGACGTGATTCCCTGGCCGAACTATGTATTTCATAATGATTATTCGATGTCCCGTGGCGAGAGCGAAGGGTATTGGCTTTATTCACATAATTATCTGATGTGGCGAATACCTTCTATTCCAATCTTCTCGTATTTCTTCTCATATTACGGTGAGGTTCAGAATGTGACTTCCGATGCGCTCACTGTTAAAGGTGAGGTAATGAAATCCTCCGAGCAAATACCATTTTTCAAGGACAAAAGCGGGACACATGTTTTTTCCTTGTTTCAGTTAAAAGCCAAGTGACAAGCTTCCTTTTGCATCAATGCCTCGTAAACAATTAGAGATTCCTGTGCAGAGTTACCCACTTTGTCCTCGAAAGTGACCTGCCTTAACTGAAAGGAAAAACCCAAATAGAAAGCGACTGGAGCGGTGTTTCATCTCTTTATCCTGCTTCTTTTTTTCGTCTAAACGAAGGATGGGGGCATGTCAAGGGGGCAGTTTTGAGAAGATTTTCAATTTAAGAGAGGACAGAGTTACCAAAGGCATTGTAGCACATCAATAATCCTCCGATAGACCTATCGGAGGATTATTCCTAATTCCAGAAGGGACGCTAGTCTGAGACTCTAATGAATCTTGCAATCCTCTCCTTGACAATTCTCAAATAGGACCTTTTCATCTTCTCGTTCAGAAAACTCCGCTCGACAAGTGGAACTGCCGATTTGGGCAAGAGCATGTAAGTGTTCAGGATCTTGTTCATACGGGATGGTATAATACCAATCCGCTCTCCGAACCGCTCGAAATCACGACGGCATGGGTGGCCCGTTCTGATATACTCGTCGCTCTTCTCGATGTTCGGGGACAGGCCACCGTCCAAGCCGAGGTCTTCGCCCAGAACATGCAGGCTGGTATTCATGAGATCGTATGCCGGAGCAAGGCGATAGTCCGGCCCCTGAAGGATCAAAGAGAAATTCTTCAGATGGTCATCTCCGTTAGCGTAGATATAGTTGAACACGACAAGCTCGAATAACCTTTCCATATCGACCATCCAAGCGGAGACGTTATTCCTGATAGCTATAGCGATATCCTCATAGCAGCCACTGTACTTGAAATCCTTCCCATCTTGCTTCTCATTCCTCCCGATTACTGATGCGAAGTCTTCCATCAGTAGCTTGGTTCTGTCGGGAAGGACATCAAAGCGTTTGGTGATATACACAATCCTGCCCTTGGGAGTAAAGCAAAGTCCGTTTGCCGCTGTTTTGATTCCATAAACTTGTGAAGCGATTTGCATAGTAAGGTGCTCATTGGCTGGTATCTGCTTGCGCTCCCGAAGCGTTTCATCCCATGGTACAGGCTTCAAGATGTAGGAGGATTGCTCATCATCTCCCGCTATCCGTATGTGCCCTTTCTCAATCACCGCAGGGAACTTCTCTTGAACACCGGACACGGAGATTCTGTGCATGGCATCAATAATGAGTTGCTTATCACGGACTCCATCAAACTCGAAGTCCAGATAAGGACTTACCTTGTGGCCGTCAAAGAGAGTTCTGGCAGCCTTTGGACTATATGTTGTATACCCTTCGTCAAGACAGGAAGGACAATGCTTAATATCAATCATTTGGAAACCCTTTCAATATGTACCCCTCCGATGAAATCTTTCCCGGCCATGGCGGCTAGCAACCCAAAGAAGTCACTTTCGTCAACTCTGGATGTCCGGCAAATAACCTTACGGTTTGCCCCTTCCGGCAACATGTTCATGAAATATGAAAAGAGCGTAGGAGACTCATAGGATTCTTGTTTCTTGGATAATGTCACGGATATTGAGGGGCTGCTCGATGCCAGATAGGCCTCATCATACCGGAAACTATATTTTTGGCCTGGGCTCTGTTCTGTCAGCACCCCTGCTTTCCGCTTATTCACATATACATCCAGTTGCCTCATAAACAAAATGATTAGACAGTTTGACGGACTTGGAATATCATCTCCATTCCTAGTACCTCAAGAATCCTTGATATTGTAGCCAATGATGGATTCCCTTGACCACGTTCAATGTCTTTAATAGTCGACAAACCAATACCCGCCATCTCGGCAAGATCTTGCTGAGACAAGGAAAGGGTTTTCCGCCGGCTTTTCATTACTTCTTGAAGAGTCATAAGTCCAATAAAATATACTTTTAGCTCAAAGGTATGGATTATTACTTAGAAATGCAAGAAATAGTCTAGTAAGATATACTTTTCTCTTTTTTTGAGACAACGGTAGGCCTGCACGAAGGAAAGTATGTTATACTGAACTTCTTCTTTGATGCAGTTGTTACAACAGGGATAACCAGACGATGGAAACTCGGAGAGTCATACGATCATTGATAATTTGTCCGGAAAAGATGGGACCAAAATAAAGCGAATTCTCCAGTATTTTCAGTGATGAGATTCATATGTGCCTATTCCGACCTATTAAGACTCATAGGAGATTAATCCCCTTCTCTTTAGGCCTTCTTATTCATTCAGGATATCAAGTGAATGCAACTGTTAGGCCTTTTGTTTCGATTAACTTATAAAGTGCAGACAATCAGCAATTTGTAAGAATTCTCTTGTTAGGTTAGTTATCCTTTATGCTCTTCTTTATTTGTTAAGTCCATTGTATTTTTGTTATGACTAAATACACTTATTATGAAGAGCAAACAAGCCTTTCTGTCGTTGTCGCTGCTCCTGGTGGGAGCAGGGCAATTGTCTGCCATGGAGAGCCAAGTGGCCAATCCATATCTAGACATCCGAGGAAGAAAACATCAATATCCGTTCTTCGAACTCAATTCGGATGAGTTGTATTCATCATACTGACATTAACACATTTGTCTTCAATTTAGCAGGCAGCACTGAAACCATTGCGGTTTCCATTGTTAATTCCATTGCCAACGAGACTTATGACACTGTTTTATAGGTACGGGCTCTCCGCGGAGATGCCAGTTACGGGCTTATTTCCCTCTCACTGGGATGCTAGGTGAGTTCGCGTTTTAGGATTTCTGCCTTTGACAATAGCTTAATAGGTAGAAATGTATTGGCCTTGTAAAACACCCACATGAAAGACTCTGTGAGGTGTTTCCCTATTGATTCTTTACATATTTGTTAGTCGCCAGCTTTTTTGTAATTTTTCTCTTATGAACTTATCTTTAGTTACAATAACCGATTCATTTCCCATCCAACCCACTGGTAATTATTGTCGTAGAGTGATTGGAGCACTGGTAATCCTTATCACAATCATATTACCGGCATCTGCCCAGACAGATGTATCATATCTCCGTGGCGCTACTCAGTTGGAGGACATTCTTCCGCCGAGCCCGGAGTCGTCATCTCGCGTGAAGTATGCTGATGTGTCATTCACGCACAGCCTTGGAATGGCTGAATACTCGGTGCCGCTTTGGGACCTCCGTGGCCGTATTCTTAATATACCCTTGTCGCTGGAGTACCACAGCGGAGGTATCCTGATGGACGAGATTGCCGGCGTGGCCGGCCTTGGCTGGACGCTGGAGGCGGGCGGGTGCATCACGCGCGAGGTGGTTTACATGCCTGACGAGTTCGAGCGCCTGTCTGAGCCGTTCTACCGGATGCCGACGTCGTCGGAACTGTCAGCCCTTTCAACGAACCCCGCCCCGCAGTCGGGGGCGGGCCTCACCCTGTTGCAGGACATCCTGTACAACCGCCGAGACTGCAGCCCTGACCGCTACCGTTACAGCGTGTGCGGCCTGAGCGGGACGTTCATCATGGATGAGAACTTCACGCCCGTCCACCTGACGGGTCCTGGCGTCTCGTTGACTTATGAACGCAGCTCGGACACGTTCACGCTGAAGGGCCCGGACGGGACGGTGTACGTATTGGGCGGGAACGATGTGTCAGGCCATACCGCCCGTGAGGTAAGCACGCGCCGCGACCCGCCCATCTACGGCGAGACGCCCACCTCTGGTCAGGAGGTGGACTGGGAAGCGGTGACCGCCTGGTACCTGACGGGCGTGACGAGCCGCGACGGGACGGAGACGGCGACGTTCACGTACGATGACGGCGGGAGGTGGAACCGCAATATCAAGGGTAAGAGCTGGCAGATGAGCGTGTCGCCGAACAGCAGCGGGCAGTATGAGGAGTCGGGAGTATCCCTGTCCTCGTCGGAGGTGAAGTCCGAGCATGAGGTGTGCCTGCTGAAAGGAATCTCGCTCAGCGGCTATACCGTCACGTTCTCCTATGCGTCCGGTACGGGCTCCGTCTCCCACCGGATGCCGTCCGGTGAGACGGCCCCGTCGAACCACCCCTGGCGCCTTTCGGAAGTGTCGGTGAAGCATGGCAGCACGGTGCTTGCGCGCTATGTGGTGAACACGGCCCGGGACAGCCATGACGGCCGCATCGTGCTGAACGGGGTCGATGTGTACCGGGGCAACGACCTGGACGACCGCTGGACATTTACGTACTGTAAATCAAGTACTCTCACTTACTATCAACAGCAGGGCGTCCACCACTTCTCCCAGGACTGGTACGGCTACTATAACGGCGAATGCGAGCCGGAAGTGCTTCCCGTGACCTTGCTGTCCCGCTCGAACCTGTGCCCCTACGAACTGGTGTCCACGTCCGGCGGTCATGTCCCGGAACTGTCCCACGGAGTGCCGGATGGCCGGCGTACGTCGTACATGAGTCTGAAGTCTGCGGACCACGACGGCGCATTGACGAGCTGGACCTATGAGGGGAACAAACTGGCGGTCGGCTCCGGGATAACCGTGGGCGGCATCCCGGTGGACTCGGTGTCGGTGGGGGTCCGCGTGAAGGAGATCCTCGTCAGCGATGTGGACCGCCGGGTGCGCGCGCGGCGTTTCCACTACTCGACCCCGAGCATCTCGGGCCCTCTGCTCCCGGAGGTGGGGATGTATCTGTCGGTCTCCGTTCAGGAAGTGGACATGGGAACGAACTTCGGCGGTCTCCCGACCGGGACGAAGTACAACTACTCCTATTCTCTCCATGAGTCCGCGCTGGGCCCCGGATCGACAATCTCGGGAACGACCGTCGCCTACGGCGAGGTGACGGAGGACACGTTCGCCCCGTCCTCTTCCCCTTACATCCACATACAGCTTGGCTCCGACATTCCCATCCTGATACCCACTTCTCCGATATCCCGCGACGTGTACAAGTATAATGTGAATCCCATATGGAAGAGCTATACCGATCACAGTTCGAGTTTCCCCTCTGGTTGGACGAGTGCGTACAATCCTCCAAGCGCCCTTGATCCGATGGACGGTCTCCGTCTGGGTTGCTATGACGAGATCGGGGACCGCACGGCGCTTCTGACGCGTCATGAGCGCTACGCGCACGATGGTTCGACTTTCAGCCTTGTGGAGTCGGAGGACCTGACTTACGAGACCCCTGCTTCGGGATCCGTCATGGTGGACTATCATGTGGAACAGGTGATGCACCTGATGCTTTACGGATCGGAGAACGGGGACGACATGCTGCATTACCCTGTGTATGCTCCGGTTACTTACAGCAGCAACCCCGTGAGGACGGTGAAGGTGGGATACCACCCTTCGGGGAATGACACGACGGTGGTGGCCTCCGCGTACGTCCCCCGCGGCACGCTTTCGAAACCGGTCCGCCTGGCGAGTCAGTCGCAGACGGAGGCCGGAATGACGCGGACACTGTCATACACGTACGCCGACACATGGTCGGGCGGCCCGTCGTGGACCACGACGCTGACGAACCAGCACGCGCTGTCCCTACCGCTGAAGCGGTCGCTGTCCTACAGCCGCCGGACGACTGGCGGCGGGATAGAGTCGCTGGGGACGCGGAAGGAGGAGCGGATAGAGTACGGCATGGTGGGCGTGAACGGCGTCCAGCGGCTTCTCCTCCAGAGCCACAAGGAATATACGGGCGGCGTGGAGAGCTGGAGCGAGACTGTGCTGGGCCGCGACCCGCTGGGTAACGTGTCGGGCGTGAAGGAGCGCGGCCGCCCTTCAACAGTGATCCTGTGGGGGTACAAGGGCCTGTATCCGGTGGCGGTGGTGGAGAACGCGTCCGTCAGTGCCGTGATGACGGCGCTGGGGGCGGGCGTTGTCAGCGCAATGGCGTCGGCCTCGTCCCCTACCACGGTTCAGATGAACGCGATCGCGAACCTCCGGAGCGTCCTTCCGTCATCGCACGTGACGACCTACGCCTGGGCACCCGGGAAGGGGGTGACGTCGGTGACAGACCCGGCGGGTGTGACGACGACCTATGAGCGTGACGGTGCGGGCCGCCTGACGTGCGTGAAGGACGCGGCGGGCCATGCGGTAGAAGGATGGACGTACGACCTGCTGAACGACGGCGGGGACGGTCACCTGAGCGTGCGTCACCGTACCTATCGTTCGGAGTCGGGAACCCAGTATTCGGAGGACGTGCGCTGGTGGAACACGCTGGGACTTGTGGAAGAGGACGTGTCGATCGGCGCCTCGGGCCAGATGGGCGTCTCCGGGATAAACGATGACCTGGTGACGGCATACGAGGGAGACTGGATGCTCCACGACGACGTGAAGGCGTGGCTGCCGTATCCGGTGAGCGGCACGGGCGGTTTCTACCAGGCGAGCGCACCGCAGGCCGCCGCGGGGCACCACGGCGACACGCTGGCGTACGCGTACAAGCGCTATGAGGCATCTTCCCGCGACCGCGTGCTGGGCACGGCCCGTCCCGGCTACGCAGGGGTGCACGAGGCCACCCTGTCGGATGACACGCGGAGCGGTTTCCCTAGGCTGGTGTGGCAGGACGGTACGGGCGTGGTGACGGAGGGGACGTATGCCTCCTGGGAGGTCGTCGGCTCCCATGCCGTGGACGAGGACGGCCGTAGCGTCGAGGAGGTGAAGGACCATGCGGGAAGACTGCTGGGAACGATCCAGGGAACGGCGGCCCCGACGTACTACGTGTATGACCGGGGAGATCGCCTGCGCGCCGTGGCGGGAAGCGGCACGTCCATGACGGATACGCTAAACATGTGGCGCTATAGCTACGATGCGCTGGACCGTGTCTCGTCGAAGGGAATCCCCGGCAGCATCCGGGAGTCCTACGCCTATGACGATGAGGACCACATCATCAGCATCCGCCGGGGCAACGTCCTGTTGGAGAACGAGTACGATGCGTTCGGCCGCGTGACGGCAGTGTACAGGACGGTGGGCTCGGGTTCTAGCGAGCTGCTGGAGGAACACTTCTATGACAGTTATCCTACGGGCGCTTCGGACCTGATGCAGGCGGCGGTGGGCTCCGGCGGTTGGAATGGTCCGGCGAAGGGCCTGGAGACCTACGCGAGACTCGCGGAGCTGGACGGTGACGATGCGGTGTCGGGGATGACACGGACGTTATACCTATACGACGCAAAGGAGCGGTTGATAAGAATGTTGTCAGAGGACCTTGAGAATTGTTTGTTGATGGAAGAAACGACATATTCATTCAGCGGCGAGCCCCTATCCGTCGTGACATCCTTTACCCATGACGGAGTAACGGACGCACTCTCGCGCACGATGACCTATGACTGTCGCGGCCGCCTGACGGGATCGGGCTCGAGCCTGAGCGTCGGTTCCCCGGGCGGCGGCACGCCGTCCACGGCCACCGGAAGTACGCAATACACCTACGACGCCCTGGGTCGCCTGAGCGGTACGTCGGTGACGACCCCGGGCGGCAAGACGCTCACGACGGCGGACACCTATACCCTGCGTGACGAACTGTCCACGCGGACGGTGAGCAAGGACAATGCGACCCTGTTCACGGAGTCGCTGACCTATGACGGCACATCGGGGATCACCGGCGTGTCGCCTTCGTACACGGGCCTGATCACCCGCCGCCAGGAGACCTGGTCTTTCCCGGGGATCGCGCCCACGACCGCGACGGAAGGCTTTACCTATGACTACGCCGGCCGCCTGACCCGCTCGGGAAGCGCCTCCTCGCCGGTGACCTACACGTACGATGCGCGCGGCAACCTGCTGACGGCAGGGACGGACGCATACGCCTACACGGGTGACCGCCTGGCATCCATGACCCGTTCGGGCATCGGGACAGTGAGTTTCACCCACGATGTTCTGGGCCGCATGACCGCAGACGGCCATTCAGGGACCTCAATAGAGTACAATCACCTGGACCTTCCGCGAAAAATCATCGGAAACGGTGGAATATCTGTAGAATATTCCTATCTTTCGGACGGAAGCAAGAGCAAAGCGGAACGCAGTGACGGGACGGGGCTTGTGTACCGTGGATCATTGACATACCGAAAGGCAGCGAATGGATCGCTTACGCTAGAGGGCGCGGACGTGCCGGGGGGCAGGCTCACTCCCAACGGAGTGCGGATGCACGTGACTGACCACCTGGGCAGCGTCCGTGCCGTGGTTGACGGAGCGACGGGTAACCTCTACACGGCGAAGGACTACGAGGCGTATGGAACCTCCTCGATGAACGCGACGGGGTCGTCGTACCTTACCACGGCGCCGACCGGAGAGACCTTCCGCCAGGGCTTCACGGGCCAGGAGGACCAAGGACCCGATTTCAGCCTCCCTTACACGGACTACGGTGCGAGGCAGTACAGTCCGGCACTTCGCCGCTGGCTCGTCCCGGACCCGATGAGCGAGAAGTACTACGGGATCAGTCCGTATGCGTATTGTGCGAATAATCCGGTTAATAGGGTGGATCCGGATGGGTTAACTGATTGGCGTGCCGTAGGGAAAGGGGCCATAACAATGCTAGGAGGAATTGGAACGACAGTTAGTGGCGTCGCACTCGCAACAGGAACAGGAGGCGCGGCAACGCCATTATCTGCTTACCTGGTCATTGAAGGAGGAAGTGAAGTCATTTTTGGTTTCGGAATTCTCCTCGCTGGCTTTGCCAGTGACAACTCGGAAGATCAGTCCGTATTAATCGACAGTATTCCTACTGGATTGACCAACACAATTGCAAAAACAGTTGATGTATTGACAGGTGACGAGAATCATACTATTGAAAGAATAGCTGATGCGGCTCAGACGGTAGTAACAGCAGGAACTTCGTTACAAAGTGATATTAGCTTGGTTACAAAGAGCTTAGTCAGCATGTCAAATGCTATAAGTATTACCAAATCCTCATCTTTTGTGACACAAGACACTTCTTCTAACCAAGATAAAAAAGATAGTTCAGAACGAAAGAATAGTAATATGACATCCTATCCTTCATACGATGAATCGGGAAGAGATGAGTTTTACCTATGGAAAAATGAGCAGCAATCTTCAACACTATTTTAGGGTCGAATACCCCTGCCGTCTGTGGTTATTTGGGCTTATTTGGTTTTATGTTTTAATCCCCATTATTATTATACCGATTGTCCTTTTGATTCGTGGTAATTTCTCTATCATAAGTTGTGTGGGGCTTATTCTCCTACTACAACTTTTATGGACTCCTCGATTCATTAAAGACATATGGGTCCCATATGCCGTATCCATTGAAGAAGAAAAAATCGTCGTCTATACAAGGGTCGGTAAACGAATTAAGGAAAATTCCATTAAACTAAATGATCTGGGAGTAAAATTCAATAAACGGAGGAATTCATTGACTCTTTGGGAAAGAGAAGAAAATAGAACACCACCCTCAAAAATGTTTTACTTATCAAAAGTAAATAATTGGAACGTATCAACAATTAGGGAGATCGTGCATTCTCTTTTGAGCATTTCTCATTATTCTATCCATTATGAGGAAGTGTAGAGCCTCTTTTTCGAGGATTCGAACAAGTATGCTTAGAGTGCCATGGACGAAAACTGTAATGGTTCTTGGTAACTTGTCTGCTGATACAACTCGTGTGCGTCGATACCGACACAGAAAAGCACTTCGGGAGATTAATCCACCCTCTTTTGAGGCCTTCATTGACATCTTATATGTTAGAATCATGGCACCATCAACAATTCTTCATTCAGAGTATTTCGCACCGAACAAGTACAAGACAGTACTCGCTGGATCTTTTTTCAACGTGTTATATAGTTACTCCAACAGCAAACTATTTCACAATTAAAAGCATTAGAAGAATTTAGAATATTGCTTAGGATTGTATCAACGACATCTATGTCAACAGATATTGATTTCTTTATTATTCTAAATAATAATATGATATATCAAATGTTTTGCTTATATTTGCTAAAAATATATGATATATCATATTATGGACGGGCGAGAAACAGTATTCGATAAGATAGTCGTATTGGGCCAGCGGTTCAAAGAGTATCGGAAGGCACTAGGAGTTTCCCAACGGGACCTTCACAGAAAGACTGGAGTGGCATTGTCTACCATCAGCTTGTTTGAGAACGGCAAGGGGCACGGGCTTTCTCTATCCCATTTTTATCAGTTATTGGATGCTCTTGACTTAGGAACGGATCCGAATGAGATAATTCCGGAGGTCTTTCGAAGTGATTTGGCGAAACAGTGGGAGAAACAGAATAAGCGCAGTAAGTAATGAATGGTAATGTGGTAAAGGTTGTCTTATGGGGGAAAACCGTAGGATATCTGTCTTGGGATAAGTCAAATTGGAGAACGGAGACATCTGTTTTTCAATTCGACAGAGATTTTTTAACTCTCGGATGGGATATTTCCCCGATAAAACTATCCATTTCTTCTAAGATTGCCCGCAGTGGCATAAGCATCAGGGGTGGAATCCCTAAGGACATTTTTGGAGGATTACCTCCTGTTTTTGCCGATTCATTACCCGACCACTGGGGTAATTCTTTATTCAGAGCATGGGCCAAAGAGCATAAAGTAAGCATGAAAGATGTGTCTTCTGTAGACTATCTCTCTTTTATCGGGAAAAGAGGCATGGGTGCACTCGAATACTTACCCGCAGCTATTGAGGATGAAGAAGTGCCTTTTGATGTTGACGTTACTCGCCTATATGAGTTCGCGAAAAGTGTTCTTGACGAAAGGAATGATGTGCAGTTTTCCACTGATAGGGAGCTTCTATGGCAAGACTTGATTAAGCTGGGAACATCTCCTGGAGGGAAACGTCCAAAGGCGTTGATTGCCATGAATGAGCGGGAGCAATCTATCAAATCCGGACAAGTTCTCCTTCCTCCTGGATACGAATACTATGTTCTCAAGTATGATAATGAAAACGATCTGTATCCGTACGCCAGAATCGAATATGCATACTCCAGAATGTGCAGGGACGCAGGAATCCGTATACCTTTTACCGAATTACGGTCATTTGACAGGGCTACCCATTTCTTAATAAAACGTTTCGATAGAGCCGACGGAGAGAAAGTACATATGCAATCTTTACGAGCCATGAACGGTGAGACTAATTCTTATGAAGATGCTTTTGGCGTAATGGACAAATTACAATTAGATTATGAAGACAAGGAACAACTATTCATAAGGATGGTATTCAACGTGCTCGGCGGGAATATTGACGATCATGACAAGAATATCTCATTCCTCATGGATAAAAGAGGCAACTGGTCTTTAGCGCCAGCATATGATGTCGTTTATAGTATTGACCCTGATACCCTTTATGTGCAAAAAGGGCAGTTTATGAGTATTAATGGAAAGAATCAAGGCATTTCCATGAGCGACCTTCTGACCGTTGCTAGATATAACAACATCAATCGCCCAGAGAGACTTATCGAACAAGCGATAGATGTCATATCCAAGGTTGATGATTATCTGAGGGAAGATGGCGTGAACGAAACTGCCAGGAAGATGATTCAGTACGAATTGAACGAGAAATACTCCGAACTGAAAGCATGTTGATCTTTTACGGTTGTTTTCCGATTGGTGATATTAGGGTCCATCACTAATGGACTGATTTATGACTGATGCGAAATGTAAATGGGCGGCACAAGGTGAAAAACTTTCCAAATATAATCGCCAGGCCTGGAGCACCCATGAGACAGATTTTAATCTTGCCTTGGTCCTCGGGTATGCCTGGTTGGTTCAAAATGCCTAATGGATCCGGATAATAACATCGTATGATTATAGTTTAAAGATATAATATTATGCAACTTCTTCTCAATATACCAGAGAACTGTTTCGACATCGATCTTTCCGAAAAGGACAGGAAGATTATTGAGGACACGTATGACCTCACCCAGGAAGATAAGTATGAAATTGCTAATATTGGCCCTGGGGCAGACCTTCTAGTCATTCTTACAACTATCGCCACTTTCGGTCTCTCCATCTGGAACTTTCCCACAGTCCTAAAGGATGGTCTCGACAATTGGCAGTGGTTGATTAAGAAACTCAAATCCTTCATCAAGAAAAAAGAACTCGTATCTTTTGACCAAGATGCCGCCGGTATCCTCGCAATTGACTACCTTGCCAACAAATACGGAGAGGATAGCAGTTTTAACTTGATAGATGCCCACACGTTCAAGATTATAGATCTTGGGGGTATGCTTCTGAACCAGAAAAAATCACTCGCTACCCACCCGCATAACTACTACGTATTCACTTTTTATATTGCCGCTCGAATCGTTGTGCTCAGCGTTCGTTCCACTGGCGAGATTCGCGAGCTTGAAGCTTTCGATGATATGCCATATGGCCTTATTGATTACAAAACAGAATAGAATCCCATGAAAAACAACATCCTCGCCTCCATAGCCCTCTTCGGCATTTATCGTAGGAAGAACCAGGACACTTATGACCTGGTTTCACAGTATATCTCTGCCGTCATTGCACAAAAGGAATACAGTGAATTCACGGCCACCATGATTCAGACCGACCTTAAGGAGCTGTACATGATTGATATTCCGATAGGAGTTATCAAATCGGTATGCAAAAACCGTATTAAGGGAGTCATGTTAAGCAATGGATCCTTCACATGTGTACGCTTCCCAAAAGATGAGATAGAACAAGAATACAACGAGCTTAAGGCTGAATACGATGAACTGTTCATCCCTCTAATCGAATTTGTTAGAAAAGACACCCAAGAATTCGAGAACCAATACATAAAAGACCGTTTTGCGGATTATCTAGTAGAGGGCAATACTCCAGAAATCCGGCTCAACAATCTGTTTGCGGCCTTTATAGCCAGCAACCAGGGCTCCAAAGACATTCGTCAAAAGATAGACTTGTTATCTTCAGGCCTCATCAGTTACAACGGTCTCAGTTTTACAGACAGTGCAGGGAACAGTGGTGCTTGGACAGACCATCTCACTGTATTCTTAGATACTGAATTCCTCTTCAGTTGTGCCGGTTATCACGACGACTACCATCAAGCGGTTTTCAAGGATCTCTATAACCTTGTCACAGAAGTGAATAACTCCTACCGACGTCGTACAAAAAAAGAAGACAACCTTATTGAACTTAAGTACTTACAAGACACAAGGGAAGTATACCTTTCTATTTTTGCAACGGCTAAGCAACTCATAGAAAACAAAGCAGCTCCGGATCCATCCAAGAGAGCTTTGATGAGAATTGTCCAGGAATCCCCCACTTCTTCCGATGTAGAGCTTCATAAGGCAATAATTGACAGTGCGATAAAAAACACATATCACATTGTATACGACGACAAAGACTATGATCACTACATCACGGATCCTCGCTATGTGGTTTACGACCAGCCAACCTATTCATCTCTTGCAAAAGAGTATAACCCAACCGGCGATGATACTACTAGCAGGAAGATAGACTATTACTCAAGGGTGTTCACCATCATCAATGGTCTTCGCAATGGTAAACCAATAAACGTCTTTGAACAGTGCCGTTACATATTTCTTACGGGTAGCAGAATAGGTAGAGGCACATCAATGGTAGCACGAAACGACAACAAAACAGTTTCTTTTGCCACCGATATCGACTTCCTGGTTTCTCGTCTCTGGTTCAAACTCAACAAGCAACTCGTCAATGGTCGTATCCCGGTTTCACTAGATATCGTAGCTCGTTCTCAAGCTGTTCTGACTCGGGAAGTATCCCGTAAAGTCCGCGAGTTCTACGAAGAACTGAAGAAAAGAGACCTCTCTGACTTAGAAAAGCAAACATATTACGCGAATCTTAAAGAAGCCGAACAGTTCTTAGAACCCTATAATCAGATTTCTACTGAAGATGTTCTCACCTTCATCGAATACACCAACTTTGATGAGATTATTGAAGCCCAGCATGCACTTCGCAAGCGAGCATCAGAAGTAGAGAAGAAGGATAAAGAACTCTCTGAGGCAAAAGGGCAGCTTGCCCAGAAAGATGAAGAGTTGGCAGGGTTGAAGAAAGATATTGCCGCCAAGGCCGAAACCCATCAAAAGGAAAAATCAAAGGTCACGGCAACCAATGACCGACTCAAAAGAATAATAAGGTTGTTGGTCATATTGCTAGCGATTGTTTTCATTGTGGCGATGGCACTCGTTATTGTTTTGATAATGCATTAAGTAAATAAAACCGCCTACTCATCGATATCCAGCATTTATGATGGTACTGGATAATTCGAGATAAACTGTTCCTTCCAGAGAGTCAGCTTAACATCGATTCTATTGTATTTCTCTGATGCGATTCATATATGTCAGTATAGACTCTTGAAGACTCTACGGGAGATTAATCTCCCCCTCTCTTCAAGCCTTTCGAGACGTTCTGGAGGTAGCGTTCCATCCAGTGTGTCTAGAGTACCCTGGCTACTTTTGCAATCAGTTTATGCAATCCAATATCTTTCTCGATGGTTCATTATGACTCTATTACCTTTGTTTGGATTAGGTCAAGGGCTATTGGGAGAACTAATACTGCTTTTCATTAACTCCTTAACGCCGAATTGGTCCGGGTGATGATACTTTTCATTGTTTATATGATAATGCAGTTATAATTAAGATTCTCCAGATAGTGATTTCTTAGTCTTACCCAAAAACCGACCAACAAATGTGTTTGTTTTCAACGAGGCAGAGAGCTTTGCCGAAAGCTCCGACACTTTATTTTTTGTGTCTTCATTAACAGTCTCGCTATCTTTGATACTGTCAAGATCGCTAATGAGTGGCTTAAGAAGAGCCTGATCTTCACTTACCAAATTGCTTAAGACAGTGACGACATTTTCCAAATCATTCTCATTAACAATTTTGGTCCTCATTAGACGGACAACAAGTCTCTTTTGAGATGCATTACCAAGCTGAAGAACGAGAATGAGAAAACTGGGATTATCCTTAAATGTCTCAAAATTCTCTTTATTAAATGTGCCAACCGCATACTTTGCTATCCATGAAGGCAACGCATTAACAGTTTGACTGTCTAATTTGATTACATAATCTGCCATCAAAGACAAGATGAGATTATCGGAAGCCAGTTTCTTTAGAAGTTTCGCAACTTCGCTATTTGATGAGTTGTCAACCAATGAATGAATCTTGTTTTTCATCACATCGTCTGTCAACATCATTGATCCATCATTCTGAGGAGTCAGAATAATGCCCAAAATGGAAAGGTCATTCTCTGACTGGTAATCTGTTGTCTGTGACAGTGTATTTGCAATGGGAGCTATCGATATACCTAGTTCGTGAATCCGAAGCGCACCATCAATCACGGCTCGTTTATTCTTGGGATACAACTTATTAATAGACTCACTCACATTAGTCCGGCCTCCAGATATACGCATAATCTCATAGCAGAAGGAGACAATTGACTCGGCTGATTCTTCATCCTCAACTTGATCCAGAATCGAAAGGTGGCTATCGTTCTGTGGATTATTCCGATATGAGGGATGAGAATGAGGAATTCCTCTTTCACTAACAACAATATCATAAATACCATTCGCATCACTTAGTGTGCCGGTATCAATAACTTCAAAAATAGGGTGTAGTTGTTGTATAAAGCCTAAGTACAGTTTTAACGTTTTACCTCTAGTATTGCCAAATAGAGCAGAGCACTTACCTAGAAGAGAAGCATATGAATCTTCAGGCAGTTCTTTATTTCTATTCAAACACCAAATAATATCATTAATCGATGACTCGTCATCCATTGCAGACAGATGTTCTATTTGTTTGGTTAGGAAGGACTCTCCAAAAAGATGTTTGATCTGAATGTCAGTATAGGGAATATCTTGGTTGATTAGGTGGTCAACATAATAGTCTTCAACGATAGTACAGACCTCATTACAGTCATCTTCTTCAGTGAAATATACCAGATAATTATCCATGATGCCCTCAAAGTTGGTCTGAGAGAAGGCTCCTTCACTTTTCATAAAACCGACAATGGAATTGCGCAAAGATTTTATTCCTAAAGCGCTCATTCTGCTTCCCATCTGAAATAGATCTTCAGGATTACTCGTTACGGGAACAATATCATTATAAAAAGGCGATAGCTGCTCGTCTATCTCCCCGAAGCGGGATTCATCTAAGACGGAAGACCGATATAATTTGCATATAAAGGCTGCCCACTGCGAGATTTGAGATGTTGCTTTATATTTAACATCAGTCTTTAGGCAATCAAGTACATAATCAACAAGATTGGATTGCAAAATCTCATTCTCGCGAGCAAAAGCAATTACGGTATCCGCATCGAAATAACGAACAGACTTATGAATCTCAGAAGGAAGAATGCTAAAAATCGAAGATGTATTCGTAAAAATCTTCCGCTTTGCCTCAAGGGGAGTTTGTATGAAAATCATCTCCGTTAACCTCATAAAGTCCTTTAGGTTTTCAGTATTCTTTATTTCGCCGGTTATGGCTTTATCTTCTAAGGATTTAGGATTAACGAGGACGTCCAAGTCCTTTGTGGCATTCTTATAGAAAGTCGGATACTCTTCGCGGAGAATCAAAGCCGCGCAAATCGCAGGTTCATTATTTTTGACAAAATCGTCTTTGTACAATGCGACTTCTCCACTCAAATTATTGAGTAATTGGATGATACGTCGGGGATTATCTGCGAACTCTTTAGCGACAATAGAAAGCGTATCATTGCTGAAACCGAGATGATTCTCTTTATTAATTTCATGGGCGAAATGGTGTAATTCGACCTCCTGGTGAGGCTTAATCCTAAGTGTTACATTGAAGAACTTCCTTAAGAACTCCTCTTTCTCCTTGTTAAAATCTTCTTCACTTCCTCTATTCCAACGCCGAAACAGATGCTTCTTTAATGCTTCATCATCAACGGGGACGACAAAGACCAAGTTAGACTCAGCATTACTCAAGAACGTTTTAATGTCAGTAAGCAACTGATAAGCCATATCATTTGGGCAACGATCGATGTTATCAATAACTATTACTAGTTTATCTAGTCCAATAACGGACCACATCCCTGTCTCTAAATATGTAATAGCCTGATTAACTGCCTTACCCACAACTGAATGATGCTTTAAGCACTTAGACATCATCTGATTGAAACAATCCTCAAACTGTTCCGGAGCAAATAAAGCGGGCTTATTGATGGTCATTTTTAACTCATAAAAGCAACCATTCAACAAAGCGATAATGAGAGATAAAACGGTTAAGGAAGAAGAAACAACTGCTTTCAAATCAGTAGATAATGGGGTAAACCAGGAAAAAAAGCCCAACAAAGCAAGAACAATAACTATTATTACCACTCCCTTAACCGATAGAACAGTTTTGGGTTCTTGTTCTGCAGTTTCGGATTGATAAAACCGTTTCATCTCCGATGTCTGTTCCATCCTTAATTCTTCTTGAAGCTTTAAGAGAAACATTCTCCTAAAGGAATCGTTGGCATACTTCCAGGCATCGTATACAATGAACTTAACACTCTCCTTTCCATTCTTGCCTTCGATTACACTCCTCGCCGTGTTAATAATGGAAGACTTTCCTGTTCCCCAACCACCAAAAACACCGATAGTAAACACCTTATCCTTCGGGGTGTTCTCAATTATCTGGACAAGATTATCTGCATATATTCTTGTTTTAAGCAAATCATTGGAAGAGTCCAGAACTCTTTCGTTATCAAGAATGAACGGTTTCATTATCAAATGATGACAAGAAGATTAACAAAACTACAAAAAAAGCCCTTCTAAAAAGAATATGCAGGTGTTTTCTTTATCTCTGATATAGGACTAAAAGAAATACTCTGATCTAAAAGTGAGTTTACTTGATGCTGTCCATACCCATAAGCCCATAGAAACAGTTCAGCGCCTAACTGGGAGGGACGAAGAATCATACCACTTTTTTTTATTTCTGGATACTGTTTTTGGAGATAATCCGAAGATCCGTACATGAAGTCTCGATCAATCAGACCAGCATTCACTAACCCCCAGATTGCATGCTGCTTTAGTACATCATACTTTTTCATTTCTTCAGGAGTAAACTCCATAGAAACAATAAATGAAAGGTCTGGAATAAAAACACGCATCCTTCCTCTATCGGAAGAATCCCCAATATTATAGGGCTTACCTATGAACAACTCTCTGAGGCTTGTATAAAATAGATAGTGCAAGCGGAGTTGATAGGAACTGAGATCGCAAATAATAGATGAGAAATAAGCACCTCTGTCGTCTCTGGAAACGTCGACTCGGGAAGATGCCAGTACTCCGCCAAAGTACTCGGCCTGTAGTTCTTCTTCACACCAAGCCCCATTCTCAAGAATGCTTTTTAATACCTTTGGTGAAATCTTTCCAGGTTCTTCGATTCTATTTCCAAGTTTTTTTTCTGCTGAAGAGAATATCTTTGAAAGGTTGGAAGCCATCTTTTTGGTAAAAGATTCGAGATTCTCTCCAATATACTCACAACTGGGTCCTAAGAGTTTCTCAATTAGTTTAGCACCTCCTAATACGGCGATTAATCCCGTAACGTCCATGGCATTTGTTAAGCTATTAGCGTTAGTTTAATTATGTTTATTCTTAATAAAGAAAGGTCCGAAAAGAGATTTTTCGGGCCTTTTGGGGGTCTAACTCTCGTAACCAATTGATTTACAAGGTTATTTGCGGTGAGGAAGGGATTCGAACCCCCGGTACGCGCAAACGTACACCTGTTTTCGAGGCAGGCTCCTTCAACCACTCGGACACCTCAC
>ODAJ012166361.1_pt1 | contig 26918 bp, 20 predicted proteins | sample 1539241 | NCBI WGS metagenome assembly ODAJ01 (sample SAMN02144231, study PRJEB22623) | gut metagenome | biome: sheep rumen | host: Ovis aries | place: New Zealand
ACCCGGATCTCGCAGACTGTGACAATGAGATCATTCCCATGAGCGCCGCCCTGCCCGACATAACCAAGCTCCTTCCGGACCAAACCAACAATATCCGAGTGGATCTCAGCGACAACAGTTCAGTCACGTTCAGGGATCTAAGTCTGATCCGGGACATAAATGCTGCCCTTGAGTTTCAGGATCTTAAGGCGACCGACATCAGCGATATCTCATTTGAAAATGACGTCTACAGCGCCGTTGTAAAGAACCCCGAAGAATCAGGCATGCTCTGCATCCCGATTCCCTATACATCCGGGTGGACGGCAACTGTGAACGACGATCAGGTCCAGGTCCAGAACATAAACGGCGGTCTGTGCGGCATCGAGCTTCCGAAGGGCACCTGCAAAGTCAAAATGACTTACGGTCTCCCGTATCTCAGGCTCGCTGCGACGATTTCGGCAGGCGGTCTTGCAGTGTGGTTCATCCTGTTCATTCTGCCCTTCGGGCGCAGGAAAAAGATAAAACATGCCGACGCACAGTGACCTTGTGCACAGGCCGGCGTTAACAACTCGATCAAGGGGGGAAATTTGAAGAACACAAACAGGAATGCGGATACGTCCGTCTATGTTTTTCTGGCCTTACTTCTCATTGCCGGCTGGCACACTGCCTGCGGGCTCCCATATAACCAGGGCACTGCGGATTTTCCGATGAACTATAACCTTTTCTTATTTGTTGTCTCCATTCTCGGGGTCTGCGCTGCCGCGACTGTATGTTTCCTGATCACTGATCTTATTGGCAGGAGCATTTCTTCCGACCATACTCTGGCCAGGATCACGAATGCGCTGCTCGTCCCGTTCCATCTTGCGGCCGGAGCAATGATCATCGCGCTGATTTACAAGGTCTATCTCAATGAGAACACACTGTTCCCCGGCGATGCCGCTTCCTACGCGCTGAGGCATTATTTCCCGCACCCGGTCTACTTCGGCTTCATTCTTGTCCCTGCCCTCATTCTGTATGTTTTCGGTCGATGCGGTACCGGCATAAACAGAGCCTTCCGCCTGGTGGCGGCACTTCTCTTATCATCATTGTCGGCAGTATACGCCTGGTGTCCGAATCCGTTCGCAGACACAGGGGCCGGAGTTCTGCACGTCGATGCCTACACCACGACCATTATCAACACCGCGAGACTGATTCCCTTTGACAGCCACCATATCAACATCTACGGCCATCAGGGAATAATTTATCTTCCGTTGGTCAGGCTCTTCGGCGGTAACTACAGAGCAGTCACTCTCGCAATCTGTGTTTTTACTTTCATTGCGTTCATGGCAGCCTCTTACGCAGCTGACGTTCTGATTGAGAAAGATATGATCTATTTCTTTACCATGTTCTCTATTCTCGGAACGACCACTCTCCTGACCAGAAGGGGACTGTATTATCAGATCAACCCGCACAGGCTGCTGTTCCCGATGCTGGCTCTCGCTTTTCTCGCATGGGAATCGAAGCGCCCAAAAGAAGACACTGGTGTTCCGGGACTTCTCATCCGATTCGCGATCACGTCGCTGGCCTTTGTGTGGAACTTCGAGACCGGTCTCTTCACCGCAGTCATGTTCGCGTTCTGCCTCTTTCTGAAGGCACACTATAATGAGAACTGGCTTACGCTCAAGACCGTAAAAACCGCGGTCCTGCTTATACTGTTCGTAGCTCTGTCATTCATATGCGCAGTCGGAATTGTAGAAGTCTACAATATAGCGGTGCACGGAGGATTTGTCTCCTTAAGGCAGTTCATATATCCCCTGTTCTCCGGAACATACAACGTAAATAACCTAAGTCTGCCGCTGCCTTCAGTCGGTCATCTTTATTTCCTCCAGATCCTTCTCTTCGGCTTCACGCTGCTTCCTGTCCTCAGGGGAAGAAGGGAAGCTTCCGGCGACGAATGCCGGATGGGTGTATTTACTGCCGGAATTGCCTTATCCGGTTTGTCCTCAATGATCTATTTCATTAACCGCCCTGCTTACGGAAATATGTCCATCGCTTTCATCCAGATGGCCCTTCTGGCAGGATACGCGGCGGACAGATTCATGGACAGAGATACTCTGTTTGAAGGCGGCGTTAAAGCATACAGACTTTTCCGCTACGTTGTCGGATGCGCCCTCTTCTTCGCCATATTCTGGATATCCGTTGAGAGCGTGCTGTATATCAATCAGGGGATATCTTTCCGCCAGGGCGGCGGGTGGAACATGACTGAGGAGGAGGAAGTGCTTAATAAAATCCGGCAGGATGTTCCTTCTGACACATTCGCGGTCGGCATGGGCGTTCCCCAGCTGTACTATGAGCTCGGCTGGGATCCGCAGATATATCCGACGGATTTCCCGGATATGAACGAGGAGAACCTTAATTATATCCGAGGTGAGATTAAAGATCAGAAAGCCGTTCTTACTTCCTATCCCGACATCGTCCCCGAAGATTTCACTCTCCGTGAGACATATGTTATAGGTCCTATTGAGTTCCGATACTTCACGAAGTAAAGGATCTGCCATATTAATGTAAGAATTACCCGTTCTGCCGGGTCTGTGCCGCAAAAAGGCTGCAGCGCCGGGCGGTATCCGCTGCGTACAGCAGGCATTTGCAAATGATGTCTGCTATATGTAACGGCTCCGCCATAACGCTGCAGCCTGTTTTAGATGCAGGATTTGATTTTCCCGCCGCCTGAAGAAGCGGGGTCTTCCCCCTGAGATTAATTGCGCAGACCCGGATCATCCGGCACCCGCCGGCGGAATCCGTGATCAATCATTCAGGAACGACCTGATTGTTCTCTCAAAACCCTTCTCGAGCGAGTACCGGCAATGCCATCCGAGTTTACTTATCTTGGACGTATCCAGCATAGTGTATACATTCTTTCCTCTTCCTACATAACCTGCGTCTTCGGCCTCGATCCGCACTTTCGCGTCACCCGGCGCAAGACGTGTCACCAGCCTTGCAAGATCGCCTACGGAACACCTGCCTTCCGGGTTAGTGACGTTGTATGCCTCCCCCGGTTCCCCGTCGAGAAGCACCTTCATATACGCGCATGCAGCATCGGCCAGATAGATGAAGTTCCTGGTCGCCGTCCCATCACTCTTCATCACTATGTCACGGCCATAGACCGCATCTGCGACAAAGGATGCAAAGACCCTGTCATCCCCCTTAAGATCCATAGTCGGTCCGTAAGTGTGGGATGGTCTCACAATTTTGGCCGGCACTCCATACTGGTGGGCGTACGAGACACACAGCGTCTCCCCGGCTCTCTTGCTCTCGCCATAGCAGCTCCGAAGATTAGTCGGATCATAGGGTCCGAAATCATGTTCCCCGACGAGCGGGACCTGACATGCTCCGTAGACCTCGCCGCTGCTGAAAAAGAGATACCCCAGCGACTTCTTTTCTCTGGCAAGCTCCAATGTCCGGATCGTCCCCAGAAGGTTAGGACCCATGACACCGACAGGGTTTACGCCGTAGTGCTTCGGGCTGGCATGGGATGCGGCATGGATGATATAATCGACAGGTCCGTCCACCTTGATTTCCCCGGTCACGTCCCCCTCCAGAAAACAGAAATACTCCCGTTCTAAATATTCGCCGAAGCGTGCTCCCATCTTCTCCCTGTTTCTGCCGAGGGCTTTTATATGTATAAAGTTCTCCTTTTCTGACTGTTCATTCAGATATATCATCATGAACACCAGATAAGAGGCCAGCATACCGTAAGCTCCCGTGATCAGGACAGTTTTTCCCCGAAGTCTTTCAAAATCGACTATTCCCGACTCCAGAATTTCTCTCATATCATCTCTGATTATAGGATTCATGCCGACTCCTTTTCAGGTTCATCAAAATTCAGACGTTCCTCCTCCACGACGAGCGGCCGGTCGAGTACCCTGGAATTGATAGCCAGAATATACTCTCCGAGCAAACCGGTGAAAAACAGGTTGATACCTCCAAGGAAGAATACTCCGATGATAAGGGGCGCGATTCCGGAGCGGAACCAGTCCCAGTGAATGAGCTTAAGGACCGTGTATATGATTGCGACCAGAAAACTCATTCCGCCGATGGCAAACCCCATAAATGTCGCAAGGCGCATGATCACTTTGGAGTAAGAAGTGATGCCGTTCATAGCGACGTCATACAGGCTGTAGAAATGGTTCTTACTCTTACCCGCTCGACGGTTCGGCCGCTCGTAGGGAACGACCGCGTAATCGAACCCGAACTCCGCCACCATACCCCTGAAATATGGCATAGGATCATGTATATTTCTCACAACGTCTACAAATGCCCTGTCAAAAAGACCGAAGCCGGTGAAATTCTCGATGTGTCCTATATCCGTGATCTTTCTCAGGAACTTATAGTATTGCCGTCTCACAAAAGCCATGAGCGGTCCTTCCTCCGTCTTATTCTTGATACAGAGGACAATCTTGTTTCCCTCTTCCCATTTATGGACCAGAGTCGGGATGAGCTCCGGCGGATCCTGGAAATCCGCATTGAGGCGAATCACGCAATCCCCCCGGGCCTGCTTGAATCCGTGTACCGGGGATCGCATCTGACCAAAATTTCTTGCGTTAAAGATAGCTTTCACATGCCTGTCTTCTTCGCAGATGTGCCGGATGATCCTTTTTGTTCCATCCTGCGAATGATTGTCTATAAAAATGATCTCATAATCATATTCAGGCAGCTCACTCGCGATGATCCGGGTGACTGTGTCAGTCATCGCCTGTACATTTTCTTCCTCGTTGTAGCAGGGGATGACGACAGAAATCAGTTTCTTATTCTCTTCCATTTTTCTGGCAGCCTTTCTAATTTTCTGTAAATCACGATCTCTGGTCGCGCGAGCTGTGTGGCACGCTTGTGCGTCTTCCTCTGCGCAGCTCTGCGGTTCACCGGCGGCTCCTTCTCTCAGTCTGTATCCTCATCCGGTGTGAGCGGAATCAGCATATTGGCCCGCAGCTCTTCCCTCGGAAGGAATGGAGCCATATCCTCGAGCGGTGATGACACCATAGTCCCGTCCGCGAGCTTTCTGGACGCCGCTTTAGGCTCTGTCTTCTGAGTGGTAGTAACTTCGACCCGGATGAGGGCAGGAAGAGGAAGCTCCATTGCCCGGGCAAGGTCTTCGGCTATTGTCTCATTTGACATGCACTCCCCGTAGGAAAAGCCAAAACAGTCAGCAACTTTTTTTGTATCGGGGAAGGAGAGATCACCGCTCTCCGGACCTATACCGATGAGAGGTTTGCCGAAGAACGCGTTCTGGGTCTGGCGAATCGAATGGTAACCGCCGTTGCAGACCATGAAGATCCTTACCGGCATATTGTTCGTCCGGATCGTCTGCATCTCCTGCATATTCATCATAAAACTCCCCTCACCGGTGACAAGGGTAATATCCTTCCCTTCACATGCCCGGGCAAGTCCTTCCGCCGCGGGAAGACCGTAGCCCATGGAGGCCGTGGAGGAATTTGTGATGAACCGCTGTCCTTTCTTAATGCGGAATGTCTGGCTGCCGGCAACGCGGGATGTCCCGCAGGATACGCAGAGAATATCATCCTCTTTCATGAGATCCGAGAGCACATCGTAGAACCTGTACGTGTTGGCAAGTCCGTCCGGCTGAGGACCTTTTTCACTCTCGGTGACAATAGGGTATTTTCGTCTCCACTCATGGATCCTCGCGATCCATTCGTCCACAGCGAATAATCCGTCACCCTCAGTGCGTTCCAAAAGCTTTGTGATGAGTTCCCTGACGTCGCCGCAGACAGGAAGATCCACGTGCAGATTCGGCTTTCTGATCTCATTTATATCGATGTCATTAATGATCGTGTAAGCGTCCCTCGCCCAAGTATCGAAGGAAAAGCCTGTCTGATGGATGCTCTGGCGGCTGCCGAGCGACAGGAGAACATCACAGTTCTGCAGAGCAAAATTTCCCGCGCGGCTGCCGGTCATACCACTTCTGCCGGCATAGAGGGGATGATCCTCCTCCATGAGATCCACGCTGGACATGCCGTCAATGACCGGAATTCCGAGTCTCACCACCAGTTCCTTAAAAAGATCATACGCCCCCGACGCCCTGATACCGAAACCACCGAAGATAAGAGGTCTCTCCGCACGGAGAAGAATTTCAAGGATCTTTGTGATCGTCTCATCCGGAATTGAGGGAACGCACTTAAGTCCTTCCTCCTCAGGGTCAAATGACTTAAGCTCCTGCGGCTCCACCCTGGCAGCCTGAATATCCATAGGCACATCCAGCCAGACCGGTCCGCGTCTTCCGTACATCGAAAGGAACATTGCTTTCTCAAGGTGATAGCGGATGTCTTCCGCCCTCTCCACCATGACTGCATACTTTGTCATGGGAGCTGCACTCTTTGTCACGTCATACTCCTGCACACCCATGGTGCGGAGATCGAGCCCGGTGCTTCTCACCGTTATTTGCGTCCTGACCTGACCTGTGAGAACGATCATGGGAAGAGATTCCATATATGCACACAGAACTCCGGTCATGACATTTGTGGCGCCGGGACCGCAGGTCGCGCATACGCAGGCAGGTATGTTATGTATTCTGGAATAAGCTTCTGCCGCCATGGCACAGGCCTGTTCATGGTGATGATAAGTCGCGCGGAGGCGTTTTGAATGGCCGAGCGCGTCATCAAGATGCATTGCCCCGCCGCCGGTGACCATGAACACTTCACGGACACCATGATCGGCCAAAAATTCAGCGATATAATCAGATATTTTTATCACGGTCTGTCCCCCTCATCTCTTCCAGCGATTCTCGCACACCATCGTCTTGCCTGACTGCTGGATCGGAATTCTGCCTTCGAGATATTCGACGGTGATGACCGCGTCATCACCGAGGTAATGGCGGTAAGCACTTACGACCCTTTCCTCGTCGATCGGAAGTTTCAGCGCATTGATCTCAAGAGTGTACTCCTTCTCTCCGGTCTGGATGCACTTGGCCTGCTGTATCTCGCCCTCAAAGTTAAGCAGAACATTCATAAATACATGGATCGAGAGCGGCTCACCCTTCGTATTATAGAGAAGGGAACCGCGGCGTCCGTAGATCTCGGTAAAGCATGCGTGGAGCCTGCCTTTATCATCCGTATACTTTCGAATTTTTCCCGTATCTCCCGTATCATAGCGGATCATGGGGAATGCGCGATTGTAGAAATCTGTCACAACAATCCTGCCGAGTTCACCCTCATCAGCTGCTTCATCGCTGTCCATCTTAAGTATCTCGACATAGTAATTATAGAGGTCGATCGTATAGAGATCGCTGCCACTGAGGCTTACCGCCACGAATCCGTTCTCATTATTGCCATAGGAAAGGACCGGTGTGATTCCAAAAAGCTCTGCCGCCTTCCTCCTTGTACCGGCAGGCAGGGCTTCGCCCATCGTGAATATCATCTCGACAGACCATCCCGATGTATCATAGCCGCTCCGCTCCACATAATCGCATAGAGCCTCTACTGCGCTGGAGTAGGCGACCAGGACCTGGATCCGCTCCCTCTTTATGCGGTCAAGGATCGCTTTCACACTCTCATCGCTCATGTTGGAAATGTCGATCATAAGGAGATTGTTCTTAAAAGAATGCCATCTGCTGATAGTGTTCTTTCCCTTGATCCACGCGCGGAACTCACCTCTCTTCATGCCGAGCCTGAAACCGTTCAGTTCCATGACGGACATAAAATTCATATATACATGGGACATCTTATCCTTATCGGCAAGCACGGTGAACGGAGTTCCTGTAGAGCCGCTCGTTGAGAGTCTGGTCAGTTTATCCCGGTCATCCCTGAACTCATCGCTGAGGATTCCCTCATAGTGCCTTATAAAATCACCTTTGTTCTGGACCGGGAAATCGGTCAGAGATTCATTTGCAGGCAGATCCCTGTAAAACTCACAGTTCTCCCGGGCATATATCAGGATCTGATCCAGTCTTCTGTCCTGATATTCCTGCGTGACTCCCCGAACAATTTCACTCTTATTCACGTCCAGCAGCCTTTTCATCTTTCCGCCGCGCATCATATCGAGCCCGAAGAACGCGGTCCGGCGAAGAACTTCGCCTGCCTGTTTCATAGTTAGTCCCTCCTATTATTTTGATTTTGCAAATCCGAGAACAAGCACCGCGCATATTCTCAGCGCGTTAGCAGCGAGGACCGCCGCAGAGAATGTAAGAAGCGACCCGCTCCCGATTGTCATATAGATCAGCAGGCAGAGCACGGCAAGGTGAACTGTCTGCAGGGTAAGCTGCCACTTTTCTCCCGTAAAAGTGAGTACCAGAATAAAAAGATAAGCTGACAGCATACTCAGAATCTGACTGATGTTGACAACTGTTACAAGCTGCCTCGTCGATTCATAAAGATCCGGGTAAAAGAGCCGGATAAATATCGGAGTCGCTATCTGGCAGCACAGAAAGAAAACAAAACTGACAAGTATGCCTGCCCCGGCAAAGGTCAGGAACCTTTTTCTGCCCAGGGCTGTCTTTTCCCGGGTCAGATACGAAATGATGATCGTATTGATCGGAGCAATAAAGAGCACAAGCGTCTTGCCGATCAGGGAGACGACATAGTACTGGGTGACTGCTGTCCCTCCCAGAGTATTCTTCAGGACCAGACGGTCGATGTTGAGAGTGGTGTTGGTCACAAGATACGAGAGGACAAGAATACTTCCTCGCTTCATTGCCAGTGAAAAGTACTCCGAGCGCACAAAAAACTTTTTATAAACACTGCCTGTAAGGAGAAGGTATGCAAATGCCGCCGCCTCTCCGATAAGAAAGATAAAGAACCAGCTCCCGTGCATCAGATAGACACCAAAACCGGCTGCATATCCCAGTGAGATCAGAAGATAGTAAATGAAGTATTTTTTATAATTCAGCGTAAGCCTGTACTCGACATCACCATAATAGCGATAAATCGTGATCATGATGAGCAGCGCGGTCATCACATAAGAGAATGTCCCCTTTATAGTATTTCGTGATATAACGAGGGCAATGACCGTACCGATGGCTCCGAAAATGGCCAGCTGTGTATTGTAATCACCGTTTACTACATCACATTCCCGCCGCATGACCAGTCTGGCATTATTGAGGGCCTGTCCGATCGATGGTCCGAGGATACTGACAAGCCCCATTATGTAGAGCACAGTGCCGTTGGCCTCCGCTCCCATGCGCGCATTGAGCTGCGGATAGACGAGAAGCTGGAGCACACCGTTAAGGACGAGTGCTCCGGCAATCGTGTACACTGTATTGGATGCTATCTGTACCTTCTTACTTGAAGAGTCAACCATAAACGCAATACTCCAGTTATCTTTGATATTCGGGGCATCGGTTCTCGATATACTTTCTCTTTCCGGATGCGAGAACCGGTATTTCATCGACATAGACAATATTTATATTGGCATCTTCGCCGAGAGTCGGCAGAATGCGGCCGAGCATATCATCCACATTCATGAGGGACCGATCTCCGTTGAGACGAAGCTCATAATCCTTTATGCCTGTCTGGATGAACTGGTACTGCGCAACGCCCTGAACATCCCAGAAGTTATTCGTGATAATATACGGTGTGACCGCATGTCCGCTTGTGTCGTAAATCAGATCACTTCTTCTGCCGTAGAGCTCCGTGAGGAAAAGCTTCTTCCAGCCGTCCCGGATCTCTGTATGGGCAACAGCCGTATCTCCGTTATCATAGCGAAGGATCGGAAATGCGTAGTTCGTAAGGTCAGTGATGACCACGCGGCCGAGTTCTCCGTCCTCCGCAGGCTCGTCAGAGTCCATCTTGAGTATCTCATAGAAGTAGCTCTCGGAGTTAATATAGTAACTGTTCGAATCCTTGAGCTGCAGTCCCATGATCCCGTTTTCCTCGTTCGAATACCAGGCCCGGCAGGTACAGTTGAACTGCTCCTTAAGTCTTGCTCTCACAGCATCCGGCATAGTCTCGGAAATGGGAATAATAGCGCGTACTGAGTACTTCCGTGTATCATGCCCGGTCGCGTCGATCCAGCGGCTGATCTCACCAAGGGCTGATGAGTAGCCGACGAGGACTTTCACCCTCTGCCGTCTCAGCGTTCTCATAATTTTGGCGATTGACTCGTCGGAGAGCGAAGAACTGTCTATCATCAGAGAGTTTTCCATTTTGAGCCTCAAACGGCTCTTTTTTACGTTATTTACCCACACGCGGATAAAGGCCATCTTCTCCCCTATGGTATAACCGCCGAGCATGCCGAGGAATATGCTGTCCGCAGTATTCATCTTGATCTTGTTGGGGTCCTGAAGCATGGTGAACGGAGTTCCGGTGGATCCGCTGGTCGTCATCTCGCGGCAGCCTTTTCTGTCTCTGTAGGCAGATGAGATAAATGCGTCATAGTCACCGCGCCAGGTATCTTTGTTCACGACAGGGAGATCGCACAGCTCTACATCCTCCGGGAACTTCGAGTAATACGCTGTCGTTCTCACTGCGTGTCCTATCAGGGCACGGATCTTTTCATTTGTCTCATGGATCAGAGTGCCGTCATTATAGGCCCTGATGTCCTGCCTTATTTTTTCTTCAATTTTTCCGCCGCGAAGTGCGTCAAGGATCATGAAGCCCTGGAATCTTGCCCTCTCAGCGATATTCATATCAGCTCTGCTCATAACTCACCCTCATATCAGAGGCCGACAGCCTCTTTCATTTTCTTTGCCATAAAGGTCAATTTAGCCTCGGTCATGCCGGGATAGAGACCTACCCAGAATGCATTTGCCATAATGCGGTCGGTGTTCTCCAGGGAACCGACGATACGGCTGTTCTTCTGAACGACCGGATCATTCGTGTAAGCCGGGTGCCTTGTAAGGTTGCCTGCGAACAGCATGCGGGTCTGCACTCCGTTCTTCTCAAGATACTGGACCACTTCGTTCCGGCTGGTACCTTCCTGGCAATGGATCATGTAGCCGAACCAGCACGGGTCGGAGTTCTCGGTTGCCTTCGGAAGGATGAACGCTTCTTCCGTACCTGACAGCTGCTCCGTCAGGAAAGAGAAATTCTCGCGTCTTCTTACGGCAAATGTCGGGAACTTCTCCAACTGAGCAACTCCCACCGCTGCCTGCATATCCGTGATTTTCAGATTGTAGCCGAAATGGCTGTAGACATACTTGTGATCATATCCGAGAGGCAGTGTTCCGTACTGCTTGTCAAAACGGTGACCGCAGAGATTGTCATGGCCCGGAGGGCATATACAGTCGCGGCCCCAGTCACGCATGGAGCGAACGATTCTGTGGAGCAGCGGGTCATTGGTATAGACAGCCCCTCCCTCACCCATCGTCATATGATGCGGCGGGTAGAAGCTGGATGTTCCGATGTCGCCGAATGTACCGGTGAGTCGGGTCTCACCGTCAAGGGTATAGAGTGATCCCAGTGCGTCACAGTTATCTTCGACGAGCCAGAGACCGTGCTTGTCGCAGAATTCTTTCACTTCTTTGATAGGAAACGGGTTGCCCAGCGTATGCGCCATCATGACAGCTTTCGTCTTCTCGGAATAAGCCTCCTCGAGCATGGAGCAGTCAATATTTCCCTCGGGAATCGTAACATCCACAAATACCGGGACTGCGCCGTACTGAACGATCGGAGAGACAGTTGTCGGAAAACCGGCCGCAACCGTGATGACCTCATCACCCGGAAGCACCCGGCGATCGCCAAGCAGAGGGGATGTCAGCGCCATAAAAGCCAGAAGATTCGCGCTCGATCCGGAATTGACAACGGATACTGCACGGACGCCCAGATATTTGGCGAAATCAGCCTCGAACTTCTCCGTGAATCTGCCTGCTGTCAGCCAGAAATCAAGCGCAGAGTCGACCAGATTCGTCATCTCTTTCGCGTCATAGACACGGGATGCATAGGGAATGCGATCCCCTTCTTTATATTCACCCTTTTTTTCATGAAAATTCGTATAATACTCTGAAACAAGTTCCAGAATTTTTCCTCTTGCCTCTTTTTCTGTAAGATTCTCGAGCATGTTGTTCTCCTCTTATTCATTTTAGTATGACCGGCCACGCATGTTCCGCTCATTAAGATTCTGCTTGCTGCCGTTTCGTGTGTCAGTCGAAATACTCTTTGATCTCGGCTTCAGTAATGTCCAGAACATCTCCGCCCGCTACATAGATTTTCGACCACTCGACCGTCTTCTCCACTGCCTCCAGGATATTCCACCTGGGTCTCCACCCGAGATTTCTCTGAATCTTATCACTGTTCAGGGCAAGAAGCCCGGCTTCGTGAGGGCCTCCGTCCCCTCGGGTGATCCAGCGCGCATCGCCGCCCCAGACTTTGACAAAGCAGTCGGCGATTTCCCCGGCGCTGGCTGTATCGCCGGTATTGGGACCCACGTTGTAGGCACCTGCCAGGGATTTATCCTCGTACTGTTTCTCCGCCAGGAGCAGATACGCTGACAACGGTTCCAGGACATGCTGGAACGGACGCACGGAATTGGGATTTCGAATGATGATCGGCTCTCCCTTCTGCATCGCTCTGACGCAATCCGGCAGGATACGGTCTCTTGCAAAGTCCCCGCCGCCGATCACGTTCCCGGCTCTGGCAGTTGACACTGCCGGTCCCCCCGCTTCCTTGAAGAAGGAGTTTACATAGCTGTGGGTAACTAAGTCAGAGCAGGACTTGCTGTTAGAATACGGGTCATAACCGTCAAGCGGCTCATCCTCCGTATAGCCCTCCTCACGCTCGACATTGAGATAGACTTTATCCGTCGTCACGTTGACGACCGACCGGACTGTATCCGTCATCCGCACGCTCTCAAGCAGGTTGACCGTCCCCATGACATTAGTCTCAAACGTGTAGCGCGGCTCCTCATAGGATGTGCGTACAATAGGCTGGGCAGCCAGATGAAGTACGATTTCCGGCTTGGCGGCTTTCACAGCCGCGAGCAGATGATCATAGTCCCTCACATCTCCGATAATCGACTCCATATCATTCGAAAGATCAAGAAGCGAAAAAAGCGCCGGGTCCGTGGGAGGGTCCAGCGCAAACCCGGTCACATTGGCGCCGGCCGCCAAAAGGATCTTTGACAGCCAGGCTCCCTTAAATCCGGTGTGACCGGTGACAAATACTCGTTTTCCACTGTAGAAATCCAGATTCATAATACTATAACTCCATTACATAGTAGTGTCATACAGACGGCTTCTTCCGCACATTTTCGAAAACAGCACAGGTATCACCAGAGTTTCCAGGGCGCTTTTCCTGAAGACCAGAGCTCTTCCAGCTTCTCCTTCTCCCTCATGGTATCCATGCACTGCCAGAAACCGTGATGTCTGTATGCGGAGAGGCCTCCGCGCTTTGCAGCTTCCTCCAGAGGATATTTCTCAAGAACAGTCGAATCACCTTCAATAAGGTCGATCAGTTCCGGTTCCACTACCATAAAGCCGGCGTTGACCCAGCCTGTGTCAGCGGTATTCTTTTCACGGAAGCTGGTCACATACCCGTTGTCATGTATATCCAGATTGCCGAATCTGCTCGCGGGCTGCGCACATGTGATCGTGACCAGGCCCTTATGCTCCTCGTGGAAGGCTAAAAGCGCCGGTATATCGATATCCGCAACGCCGTCGCCATAAGTGAGCATGAACGGTCCGTCACCCAGATACTCCGCTACACGCTTTACGCGGCCGCCAGTCATTGTCCTGAGTCCGGTGTCCACAAGCGTCACTTTCCAGGGCTCGAGTGAATTGTTATGGACGATCATCTGGTTGTCGCCGCGGCTGAAATCAAATGTAACATCACTGTTGATGAGATAATAATCGGCGAACCATTCCTTGATGACATGCTGCTTGTAACCGCAGCAGATAACGAACTCATTATACCCGTAGCTGGAATACATTTTCATGATATGCCAGAGAATCGGCTTCTCGCCGATCTCGATCATGGGCTTTGGTTTCAAATGGCTTTCTTCGCTGATCCGGGTACCGAACCCACCCGCAAGAATAACAACTTTCATACATATACCTCTTGTCAGAGCTTCAAGTCTCTCCGCTTATCTAAGACAGATACGTCACTCGGAATGCTTATTTTTGACAACATATCTGATGAGCAGTATAAGGAACAGGATGACCAGAACTGTCATACCGGCAATGACGGCTCTGAAAATCTTCTTTATCTTCTCGACCTTCTCACCGGCACTTTTCTCAGCGTCCGTCATCTTCTTACCCGGCTTTCCTACCGAAACGTCGTCGGAAGCGGGCGTGCTATCTTCTCCGTCTACGATTGAAGCCGTTTTTTTTGATTCCGCCTCTTCTTTAGCTCTCTCGGCCGCCTTCGCTTCTTCCTCGAGCTTCTTTTCATAGGCTTCCATATTTTCTTTGGTCAGAGAGATTGAACCCAGAGAATATCCGTTCAGCAGATAGGTTTTCCGCAGCATCGCGGTCCCGTCCTCATCATATTCCTCTACATTTTCCTCCAGATTCGAAAGCTCTGTCCCTTTCGGCACGACGATTCGGTTTTTCCCATCCTCACAGTATTCGGCTGGCAGAACCTCACGCATCTCAAAATTGTCATATCCGTAATTTAAGAGATCCACATGGTCGAATGCCGCCTTCGGCGCGTCTGCGGCGTGAAGGGTCACACATATGAGGGTGAATCCGTCTCTGCTTGCCGCATTGACCAGAGTGTTCTGGGCTGCGTCCGTGTAACCGGTCTTCCCGCCTATGAGTCCGCTGTACATAAAGTCTTTGCTGAGCAGCAGAGGATCATGGTTCGTGACCGATCTTTCTCCGCTCATATTCGTAGCCGGAATCGTATAGGATGCCGTCCCGGCGATTTTCCTGAAATCCTCCCTCTCGACAGCAGCGCGCATAATAAGCGCCATATCGTGGGCTGTCGTGACATGATTCGGGTCCGGCATGCCGCATGCATTTGTAAAATGTGTGCCGGTGCAGCCTAGTTTGGCAGCCCTGTCATTCATCATAGCAGCGAAATTCTCAATAGAGCCGCCGATGTACTCTCCCATCTGAGTCGCCATATCATTGGCCGATGCGAGCATGGTACCGTAGACCAGCTGCTCGAGTGTAAATACTTCACCGACCCTTGTCCCCTGATTGGCACTGCCTCCCACAGCATAATTGACACCGGTCTGCGTCATCGTTACCGGGTCTGACATATTTCCGTTCTCTAAAACTACCAGTGTTGTCAGAACTTTGGTAATCGATGCCGGATACATCTGCTGATCCATCGACTTGTTAAAGAGAACCGTGCCGGTCGACGCCTCAATCAGAACACCTGCCGTTGAGTTTATATCCTCAGCCTGGGGCCATCCTGCTGTTGCGTTAGTCGTGACGACCGAAGGGTCCGCCGCCGCGAAGACATTTGACGGGCTTAGTGCAGCACACATACATACCACGCCGAGAGCTGCCGCAAATCTACGTAAAAAACGTTTCATTGATCTCCTCCCACGTCCGTCTCGGAAGCCGCGGCCTGCTCACCGAGACCATCTTTCACCGCATTCGTGAGAGCGGAAAGTGCTTCCTCCTCATCGGGTCCGGCACAGATGATTTCAATCTCGTCTCCGCATTTTACGCACGCCGCAAGTACGGAAAGAACACTCTTGGCATTGGCTGTCGCGTTTCCGAACGTAAATGTGACTGTACTCCGGAAATTCATCGCTTCCTTGCAGAAAGCAGCTGCGGGTTTCAAATGAAGGCCGGTGGGGTTCATTACCACTACCTTTTTGCTTACCATAGTATACTTCCTTTCTTAAACTTCACACTCACCCCTGCCTCGCCGGTCGAAACAGAAATTCAGGTTCCGCCCGGCGGTAAGCAGCGTACTCCTCTATTCGCTCAGCTGGCTGATTATGACGCCGACAAAGACATCCTCGACAAGACTGCATCCGTCCGGCAGTTCCACATTGACCGGAACTTTCTGCCTTCCGATTATGAGACCGGAAAGATCCACGCTTGCCCTCAGATCGGATGATGACAGGCCTTCAAGTATCTCGGATGATCCCTGTATCTTTATTTCAAGGCTGCTGGACTCAAAGACGCAGCTGTAACCGTCAGCCAGTCCGGAGAGGTCAATATTTCTGGTCTCAACGGTAACCGACCGGCTGTTGGCGGGCAGGATCTGCACGCTCACAACTGCAGTTGTGCTGATCTGTGACGCAAGAGAAAGCCCCTCCGGGAGGATCCGCCGGATGTCGATCTTGACGCTCACATCAGAGACCTTATCTGTCACATCGACCAGGCCCGAATCGGATGTTATCGTGATAACGTTTCCGTTCTGCTCCAGCCTGTCAAGAACAGCGCGGCTTCCGACAACGGACAGGGTAGATGGCGTTACGGCAATATTGCCGACAGTATAACCTGCGGCGGGTTCACCGCTCGTCTCCACTTTCAGACTGACTCCGGATCTCACGGCATAAACGGTGACGTGTACCGTCATCTCCTCCTCTGTCACATTCATCGACAGATAAGACATCTGTGTGTCAGTTATCTGCTCACCGTTCTTGTCGGTTATCCTGATGACCGGCTGCATATCTTTGTCTGTGCGTATTCCGGTGACATCCACGATCGCGTTGACCCGTTCGATCTTATCAATCAGCGTCCCCGGTCCGCGTATAGTTACCGTCTCAGGTTCGACGGTCATCTCGCCGACCTCGAATCCGTTAGCCGGAGTTGTCCCCGACTCGGTCGCGTTGATGACAAATTCCTTGCTGACCATCTCCTCTATATCAATATTGATATTTCTGGGGGAAGCCGTCAGATTCTCAGACGATATCCCTGGACTGTCTACTGTGAGCGGCACCATGACAGGGTCCGTCTCAAGACTTATGATCTGCGTGAGATCAGCCGTGACATTGAATCTTGACGCGGTCAGCGATTCGACAAGAGATCTGTTCCCCCTGACAGTCACGGCAATGGTGTCGTAACCGTCGGAAATCTTATAGGACAGTCCCATGCTCTCGATATAAGACGTGTTGACAACATTCACAGGAACATCATATATAATTCGTGTGACGACCGGATCATTGATATTCATGATGATCAGCCAGATTATGATCGCGCCGGCAAGGGAAGCCATTTTAAGCGTCATATTTTGAAAAAGCTTAGCACTCTCCATCCACTCTTTCATTGGTCCCTCCTGCTCTTCCAGATACGGAGCTTCTTCTCATCGCTCTCATTCATCTTGTTCTTCTGGACCATATGGAGCATCTCGCGAAGATTACTGGTCATAACGCCGGTGTAAAGCCTGCCCATATACGCATATGAGATACGGCCTGTCTCCTCGGAGACAATAATCGTAAAGCTGTCGCTGACCTCGCTGATGCCCACGCCCGCCCTGTGCCTTGTTCCGTACTTCTTGCTGATGGTCACATTTTCGGAGAGCGGCAGATAACATGTTGCCGCAACAATGCGCTCTCCGCGCATAATAACAGCGCCGTCGTGAAGCGGCGTGTTATGTTCGAATATATTAGTGATCAGCTGGCTTGATACCATAGAGTCGAGCATGATGCCCGTGTTGATATACTCTGTCAGAAGGATGTTCTGTTCAATGACGATCAGTGCGCCGGTCCTGGCCTCAGCCATCTCATTGACGGCTCTTATGACTTCATTGATAAAAAAGTCCGAATACCGGTCCTCAGTGTTCTGCTGGGTGTCAAACGGAAAAAGAGACATTAAATAATTTCGTTTGCCCAGCGACTCGAGCGCTTTGCGGAGTTCAGGCTGAAAAATGATGACCAGCGCGATAAGAGCAACGGATGCAAGTCGTGACGTGATGAACAGTATCGCGGACAACTGAAGCATCCATGCTATCACAATGAAGAGGACGACAAGCACTATACCCTTGAGAAGAGTATAGGCGCGCGTCCGCTGTACCCAGTCCATAAAAAAGTACAGAAGGACCGCGATTATAAATATCTCCACCAGGTCATTTAACTGAACATGCGGCAGATACAGCCCGGACATGAACCCGGTAATCTGTTCAAAAAAAGCGGACAAGGCAGTTCCTCCTCTTCCCTTTCCCGGCAGTATGATGAATTACAGGTCTCTCAGAGAATCTTCCAGTTTTTTCTCGAAATCAATATCCTCAACTCCCGGCAGAGACACCTGCGGGATATCCGTCTCCACGGGAACCTCACTTTGTGTCTGATCATTCTGATAGACCGGAAGCTTTCTCTTATAAGCATAGGCTTTGGGAATCGCTTTTACATAGTAATAATACTCGTCGTCCTCGAACTCCACTTTCTCCGTCCTCCGGTAGTCGAGTGACAGGAAGAAGAAATTCAGGATAAGAGCAACAAGGACGGCCGCTACAGCTCCTATGACTGTTGAAACGGTGTCAAAAGTTGTCTGTACTACGACGTTGCCGAGAAGAATAAAGAATACATAGACAGCAGCTCCGACGATAATAGCGGCTTCGAATGCAAAGTCAAATCCAAGTCTTCTCACGGCGTAGACGATAATGACCACTCCGGCGAGAGCCAGAATATTAATAACTATGGAACTGTCTGAGACAATGCCGCCGAGCAGAACAGTGAGCCGTTCAACATATTCAGTCTGTTCAAGCTTTGACAGGGCTTCCGCTCCCGTGACCAGGGATTCCAGTGTGTAATACACAACGCATCCGGAGACGATCGACAGGAACGATGCAGGTGTTTTCCTGAGACCGTAGCTGATCGGGATCAGGGCCGGAAGACCGAAATACATCGCGATCGGCATGAAAATGAAGGCCAGAGAATCATCCGGCACGAAACGCAGAAAGAGACACAGAAGAACTATCAGGATCACTGCAGTCACAACGCCGGCATCAATGCCCATTCGGAACGCCTGTCCGATGATGAAAGCTCCGCAGGTAATAGGAATGATTCGCAGCGGAAGGATCGAGCAGAGCAAAGATACGACGATAATAACGAAAACATTGGAAAATATGCCTCCTCCCGGGAAGCAACCGCGTATCCAGAACAGACATAAAAGAGTCAGTGCCGTCTTAAGTACTATATCCACATAAATCGTATATGTGGCGTATACTTCTCTGATTTTTTCCTTGAACTCAAGTATCGTTGTCATCAAAAGTCCCCTACCTTTATTTTATTCAAGTCCCGCTCGCGAGACTTGGCGCGGGATTCGGGTCAGCGTTAGCTGGCATATCTCATGCGGAATCCGATCTGTCACTGCATTCGCGAAATTCTCTGAAGCGCGGTCAGGTAATCCTTCACGTTCCTCCTGGCCCGGTTATACCTGATCATTGAGGAAATATACACAGCGGCAAAATACACGCCGATGAGAACTATGTATCCTATCAGGATCCATGAAAACAGCACCCGGAGATTCATGGAATCAATATTATCCAGAAGAAATTCCACATTGCCCGCGATGACCAGACCCAGAAGAAGACCGTAGCCCAGCGTAGTGAGGATCCATGTCTTAATAAGCTGCAGAGCTGTGTAATCACTGCGGTAATACTTGCGTATCCGGAAATCTTCCACGCCTTCTCCGTTCTCGTATCTCGCAAGTCTCGTCATAAGACGTACGCGTTCCTGATCTATCATAATACACCTCATATTCCGTTAAAGAGTGCCGGCAGGTCCGACCGCCGAAAGCCATACGCTTTCTAATTTCGTGCACAACGAAAAATCCCCGCAATGCACAGAGTTATTAGTATGATACCATGAAACCGCCGCCAATGCAAACCGCAAGGAAGTATATTTCGTCTATTCCGGCCCTTCTGAGAACGGCTGAAGCAGCATCTACAGTGGATCCGGTCGTATAAATATCATCTATGAGAACGACGCTCCGCAGTTCCCGGCAGCCTTCCGATACCTCGAACGCGCGAATCATATTATTAATCCGGTCTTTGGCGGACAGCCCCTTCATCCGGTCTGTCTCCATCGTGCGCGTCAGTATATCCGATCTGACAGGTATGCCGCATCTTTTGGAGAGAGCCTCTGATATGATCCGGGCCTGGTTGTATCCCCGTTCCGCTTCTCTTGCCGGGTGAAGCGGAATCGGGATCAGGCAGTCCGGCTTCCAGTACATAAGCTCAGATCTGGCATTTTCATAGAGCAGCTCTCCGAACACCTCCCCGTACTCGCGTCTCCCCTTATATTTCAGCTCGGATATTGCCCGCTTCATGGTCTCGTCATACATATAAATGCCAAGCCCCCGGTCATACAGATGATCCTCCCTTACACAGTCAGGGCAGAGCACGTCAAAATCCTCGATCGGTTTCCCGCACTTTCTGCATCGCTTTGTCTCGATGACAGGGAGTCTTTTCCGGCACTCCGGACATATCTTAAGGCCGAACGGAGCAGGCTGACCGCAGACCGGGCATCTGGGCGGATACAGCAGATCGGTCAGCAGATTCTTTGTTTTGTCTGCACTAAAGTGAATCCTCAATTGCACTCTCCTCACCGGATAATTCAAGTATCCGTTCCGCAAGAGATGTAAATCTCTCCCTCTGCCGGACATTGCTTATCATCCTGCGGACCGCATCCTCACTTCCAAGGATCATGACACACTTTTTAGCCCTTGTCACAGCAGTATACAGCAGATTCCTTGTAAAGAGCATTCCGGGACCTGTCAGCAGCGGCAGAATGACAGCGGGGTACTCGCTTCCCTGAGACTTGTGAATAGTCACCGCATAGGCAAGTTCCAGCTCCTCAAGGCTTCCGTACGGATAATCGACAAATCTCCCCTCGTCGAACTCAATGGAAATCGTCTGCGCAAAATCATTGATTTCCCTGATGATTCCCATATCTCCGTTGAAGATGCCCTCCCCTATCTTGACGGCGATACCGTATTTGCCGCGTATCTCCCATCCGATCTGGTAATTGTTCTTGATCTGCATCACCTTGTCGCCAACGCGAAAGATCCCGTCCCCGAAAGTCTTCTCCGCCTTATCGGGAGAGGGCGGATTCAGATATTCCTGAAGAATTCTGTTCAGTCTCTCCACGCCGAGAAGGCCCTTTCTCATCGGAGTGAGGACCTGTATATCGTAAGGCTGGGCATTAACGTACCCCGGCAGCTTATCCCTTACAAGCTCTATGATATTGCTGATGATAAGGTTAGTATCCGACCGGCTGAGAAACAGAAATTCACGGCTTTTTGTCGTCAGGGGAATCTGCTCACCGTGGTTTATTTTGTGGGCATTCACGACAATATCCGAATTCCTGGCCTGCCTGAATATCCTTGTGAGGCGGACACTAGGGAACACATCCGCTTTCAGCATATCCGAAAGGACTGCACCCGGTCCCACAGAAGGCAGCTGATCCACATCGCCAACGAGGATCAGCCTTGTTCCGGGCGGGATTGCACAGAGAAGCGAGTGCATAAGAAATATGTCTACCATCGACATCTCATCAATAATTATGACATCGGTCTCAAGCGGGTTCGACTCATTTTTTTCGAACCTGACGATTTCCCGGCTCTCATCATCCGGGGCCGAAGATACTTCGAGCAGCCGATGGATCGTCGAAGCCTCATAGCCGGTCGTCTCCGTCATCCGCTTTGCCGCCCTCCCTGTCGGAGCTGCGAGGCGCACATTCAGATTCTCTGACGCAAAAAAGCGAAGCATCTCATTGATCGTTGTAGTCTTTCCCGTTCCGGGTCCGCCGGTCACGATGAGAAGGCCGTTCCTGGCGGCGCAAAAGACCGCCTTTTGCTGCTCCTCCTCCAGTGTGATCCTGCTTTTTTTGAACAGCTTCTCCATACGGGACCTGATTCCCTCATCGTCATTGGAGATACAGATATTCAGGTCATGCAGCATCCTGGCAGTGTTCAGCTCAAGATAATAATACCTCGCAAGGTAGACGATTTTCCTTTTGTCCGTTCCGGCACTATTCTCTGCCGGGTCTTCCGCGAAGAAGTCCTCCCCGAAAAAATCATCCGCGTCATAATTCTCATGGATGGAGGCTGACGATTCTCCGTCTTCAAGATGATCTGCATGATCGCGAATAATAATTTTCCTCTCGATGGAAAGAGCTGTGATCTGATGTTCCACATCCGCGTCCGGCACTCCGAGCATATCCGCGCAGCGCGCGATCAGCTGCCAGGCCGGCAGATAGACGCTGCCCTCACCGGCAGCTAGCCCCAGAACATAAAGAATACCGCATCTTATCCTGTATTCCGAGTCCGCCGCTATGCCGATCCTTGCGGCAATACTATCCGCCGTTTTAAAGCCGACGCCATTTATATCCTCTGCCAGCCTGTAAGGATTTTCCCTCAGGATCTGATACATCTCCTCGCCGTATGTGTTGTATATCCTAACTCCCAGCGACAGGGAAATGCCGTACTTCTGTAAGAACAGCATGGCGGATCTCTGAGCTCTCTGACCGTCGAACTGCGCAGCGATCTCCCGGGCCTTTCGAAGACTTATGCCCTTGACCTCCGCCAGTCTCTCCGGTTCCGCCTCCATCACACGAAGTGTCTCATCACCGAATTTTTTCACGATCCGGGCAGCCAGGGCCATGCCGATCCCCTTAATAGCTCCGGAGCCAAGATAGCGCTCTATTGCTTCGCGGTCCTCCGGTTCCCTCATCTCATATCGCTCTACTTTGAACTGATCACCGTAGGAGGCATGGGCTGTCATGTGTCCGAAGGCTTCGAGCGACTCACCTTCGTTTATTACCTGAAAAAAGCCGACTAATGTCAGCTTTTTCCCGTCTGTGTGCAGACTTAGCACCGTATATCCGTTTTCTTCGTTTCGATAGATGATATGATCAACAATACCTTTTACTGATTCTTCCTGCATTTATCTCTCCATGCGGCTCAGTTGCTCGATCTTTTCCGTATATAGTCCGCAGCCTTCAGCGACGGCACACTCCGGATTCTCCGCAGTCATGGCGTTGATCCCGGTCCGGTCCTCGATCAGTTCCTCAAAACCTTCAAGTCTGGCGCCGCCGCCGGTGAGGACAATACCTCGCTCGACTATGTCAGCAGAAAGCTCCGGAGGTGTCTTCTCAAGAACTCCGTGAATTGTCTCGACGATCTCCGTCGCGGCTTCGCCGCAGGCCTGCCGAACTTCCTCTGATGTTATGGAAATCGTCCGCGGCAGCCCCGTGATGACGTTCCTGCCGGTAATCTGCATAGACTCGGAGTTCGGACGGATCGTAACGGTCCCGATTTTTATCTTAATTTCTTCTGCCAGACCTTCGCCGATGAAGAGACTGTGATTTCTTCTCACATAGCGCGCTATGGCTTCACTGAAAGTGTCTCCGCCGACACGCACAGTGTTCAATATGACCGGTGCACCGAGAGAAATGACCGCGACATCCGTCGTAGCCGCTCCGATGTCCGCGACCAGGTTGCCTACCGGTTTAGTGATATCAATTCCGGCACCGATAGCCGCAGCCACAGTCTCCGCGACGATTGTAACGTCGCGGGCTCCCGCCTGAAAAGCAGCCTCCTCGACCGCTCTCTTTTCAACCTCCGTGACACCGCTCGGTACACAGATACTTATATAAGGCTTTCTGAAGGCTCTGCGCCCGAGAGCACGCTGGATGAAATGCTTCAGAAGTCTCTCCGTAACGGAATAGTCCGAGATAACACCCGCCTTGAGCGGGCGTATAGCGACCACGTTTCCGGGAGTACGCTCAATAAGCTGACGGGCTTCCTCACCGAAAGCAAGTATCTTGTCGGTATCCTTGTCATACGCGACGACTGTAGGCTCGTTAATGACGATTCCCTTTCCTTTTGAATAGACCACCGTGTTGGATGATCCCATATCTATGCCGATATCTGTGACAGGCATATACTCCTCCTTATGCTGCCTTGCTCAGCCTTATTCAGCCTCTTTCCGGTTCTGTCCTTCGGCTGCCTCTTCACGGCTTACTCCAAAAGCTGCCTCTTCCCGGCTCTTTCGGCTGCCTTTCTCAGTTCCTTCTTAATATATACTCCGGTGTAGGAGTCCCCGCACTCCGCAACTTTCTCCGGGGTGCCGCTCACAACGACCGTACCGCCACGATCTCCGCCTTCCGGACCCAGATCGATGATGTAATCGGCGGTCTTAATGACGTCGAGATTGTGCTCGATCACGACAACTGTGTTGCCATCCTCCGTAAATCTCTGCAAAATGTCGACCAACTTGTGAACATCCGCAAAGTGGAGACCGGTCGTCGGTTCATCGAGAATGTAGATTGTCCTGCCGGTCGAGCGCTTTGACAGCTCGGTAGCAAGCTTGATTCTCTGAGCCTCACCGCCCGACAGCTCGGTGGACGGCTGTCCGAGTCGAATGTAGGACAGGCCTACATCGTAGAGCGTCTGTATCTTATTTCTTATTCTCGGCAAATGCTCAAAGAATTCGAGGGCTTCCTCGACGGTCATGTTCAGCACATCATAGATGCTTTTTCCCCGATATTTTACTTCCAGTGTCTCGCGGTTATACCGCTTACCGTGGCACACCTCGCATGGGACATACACGTCCGGCAGAAAATGCATCTCAATTTTCACGATTCCGTCGCCCTGGCAGGCTTCACAGCGCCCGCCCTTCACATTAAATGAGAAGCGGCCTTTCTTGTAGCCGCGGACCTTGGCATCTGTTGTCCCGGCATACAGATCGCGGATCATGTCAAATACTCCGGTGTATGTTGCCGGATTAGATCTCGGCGTGCGGCCGATCGGCGACTGGTCAATATTAATGACCTTATCGAGCTCTTTTATGCCGTATATTTCTCTATGTTTGGCAGGAATCTCGTGAGCCCGGTTCAGATCTCTCGCAAGCCGCTTATAGAGGACTTCGTTGACCAACGAGCTCTTTCCCGATCCGGAGACGCCCGTGACACACGTGAACACACCGAGCGGAATATCCACATCGAGACCTTTCAGATTATTCACATACGCACCGCGCACTTTGAGCCAGCCTTTAGGCTGCCGCCTGACAGTCGGGACAGGGATGAAACTCTCACCTTTCAGATACCTGCCGGTGATCGACTCAGGACACGCGATAATATCATCCACAGAGCCGATCGCGACGAGCTTTCCGCCGTGCTCTCCGGCACCCGGACCTATATCCACAATACAGTCCGCCGCGCGCATCGTATCCTCATCGTGCTCGACAACGATCAGGGAATTACCAAGATCTCTCAGATTTTTCAGCGTGTTCAGGAGCTTGTCATTATCCCGCTGATGAAGGCCGATGCTCGGCTCATCCAGAATATAGGCAACTCCCACCAGACCGGACCCGATCTGAGTCGCGAGTCTGATTCGCTGAGCTTCGCCTCCGGACAGAGTCCCCGTCGCTCTGGACAGGGTCAGGTAATCAAGACCTACGTCGCGCAGGAAGGACACGCGGGCAACGATTTCCTTCAGGATCTGACGGCCGATCGTCTGCTGTGTCTTGTTCAGCTTAAGTTTATCAAAATAATGAAGAAGCCTGGTGACCGAATAATCTGTCACCTGGGTAATATTCTTATCTCCTACAGTAACCGCCAGAGCTGACGGCTTGAGTCTCTGACCGCCGCAGGCATTGCAGGGGGAAATCTGCATGAACTTTTCGTACTCGCCCTTTGACCACTCGGAACTCGTCTCCCTGTATCTTCGGTTCAGGTTCTCGATAAGGCCTTCAAAGGCAATATCATACACACCGGTACCTCTCTGACCGGTATAATGTACCTTGACCTTGCGGCCTTCTGTTCCGTAGACCAGAATTTTCCTGATGGCAGGCGGATACTTGTTCCATGGCGTGTCAAGATCGAATCCGTACTCCCTGCTGAGCGCAGCCAGAGTGGCATTGGTAAAGGAACCGTCTTCATTTGCACTCTGCCAGCCCATGGCAGTGATTGCACCTTCGTTGATCGACAGCGTCTTATCCGGGACGATGAGATCGATATCGAACTCCATCTTGTAGCCGAGGCCGGCACACACCGGGCAGGCTCCGTAGGGATTGTTGAAGGAGAAGCTTCTCGGCTCGATCTCCTCAATGCTGATTCCACAGTCGGGACATGCAAATGCCGAGCTGAGTGTCATCACATTCCCATCCATTGTATCGACCATGCAGAGACCCTCAGAGAGCCCGAGGACAGTCTCAATCGAATCTGTGAGCCGCTTCTCAATCCCAGGCTTCACGACAAGACGATCGACGACGATCTCGATATTATGCTTGATGTTCTTGTCAAGCGCGATCTCCTCAGACAGGTCGTACATGTTCCCGTCCACCATGACACGGACATAGCCGCTCTTTTTGGCCTGCTCGAATACCTTCTCGTGACGGCCTTTCCTCCCGCGTACGACCGGTGCAAGCAGCTGGATCCTGCTCTTTTCAGGCAGTTCCATGATCCGGTCGACCATCTGGTCTACCGTCTGCTTTTCGATCACGCGCCCGCAGTTCGGGCAGTGGGGAATACCGATTCTTGCGTAGAGAAGACGCAGATAATCGTAGATCTCCGTGACCGTTCCTACCGTAGAACGAGGGTTCCTGTTGGTAGATTTCTGATCAATGGAGATGGCAGGCGGCAGGCCTTCAATGCTCTCCACATCGGGCTTCTCCATCTGACCGAGGAACTGTCTCGCATAGGATGACAGCGATTCCATATATCTCCTCTGGCCTTCGGCGTAGATCGTATCAAATGCCAGAGAACTCTTGCCGGACCCCGAAAGCCCGGTCAGGACGACCAGCTCGTTGCGGGGGATGTCGACGCTGAGATCCCTGAGATTATTCACATTTGCACCGCGGATGCGGATAAATTTCATATCTCTCATAAATAATAATGTCTCCTGCCGCTTGGCATGACGCGCCCGGGAATTATTCCTCGCTGAGCTTCAGGACATTTAAGAACGCGTCCTTCGGAATATCTACACTTCCGATGGTCCGCATCTTCTTCTTTCCTTCCTTCTGCTTCTCCAGCAGTTTTCTCTTACGGGAAATATCACCGCCGTAGCACTTGGCAAGGACATCCTTGCGGAGCTGACGGACAGTCTCGCGCGCAATTATCTTCGAACCGATGGCAGCCTGGATCGGAATATCAAAGAGCTGTCTCGGAAT
>ODAJ012095146.1_pt1 | contig 26907 bp, 18 predicted proteins | sample 1539241 | NCBI WGS metagenome assembly ODAJ01 (sample SAMN02144231, study PRJEB22623) | gut metagenome | biome: sheep rumen | host: Ovis aries | place: New Zealand
TCCGCACTTCGGATATCCGGATGCGATTGCGCTTTATGTGTTTGCGGGCCTTTGGTTACTTGCATACCTTCGAACCAAAAAGGACCGGGTATTTGTCTTTGTGCTTTATGTGGTTGTGATTACGCTGATTCATTTCCTGACCATGGATCATGTGGATTACGGAGCACTGATTTCGTTACTGTTTATTGCAATTGCTCCTTTCGGAATCGCTTCTCTCGGAACACTTGTTGCTGCAGCGGATGCTCCGGCTGTTCCCGCCGTGCCTTTTGTTCCGGAACTTTCCAAAGGAGAAACCATTCTTTCCGAAAATGCCGTAACCGAAAGTTCGGTAAAACCTGCAGTACAAAAGAGTGCGGAAACGACAGAGTCGGAAGAAAAGAAGAAGGAAGAAGATACAATAAAAGCTGCCGAGCCGATTGTTGCCGTTGCAGAAAAGAGCAATACACAGGCGCAGGACGTTGCAGCCAAGGAAACCGAAACAGATGCCGGACAGAAAGAGAATACAGATCATTTGAATACGGAAAACGAAAACACGAAAGAAGAAAAGAAACCCGATTTGCGCAAACTCGACAAAGAGGCAAAGCGTGCCGCCCGTATGCGCAAGAAGGGTATTATTGTGCTTGGCGATAATCCGGTCGTAACCGAAGCGGTTGAGGAAGTGGAAAAGCAGGCCGAAGAGGAAGCATCCAGGAAGAGAGCCGCGGCCGAGGAGAAGAAAGCCAAGAAGGCTGCCGAGAAGGAAGCCAAGAAAGCGGCGAAGGAAGCCGCAAAGCAGGAGAAAGAGGCCAAGAAGGCAGAAGAGGCCGCAAGAAAGGCAGAAGAGGCTGCAAAGAAGAAAGCCGAAGAGGAAGCCAAGAAGGCCGAGGAAGAAGCTCGCAAGGCAGAGGAAGCTGCGCGTAAAGCAGAGGAAGAAGCGAAGAAAGCTGCTGAGGAAGAAGCAGCGCGCAAGGCCGCTGAGGAAGAAACCGCCCGCAAGGCCGCCGAAGAGGAAGCAGCCCGCAAAGCAGCCGAAGAGGAAGAAGCAGCCCGCAAGGCCGCCGAAGAGGAAGCTGCACGTAAAGCTGCCGAGGAAGAAGCAGCCCACAAGGCCGCCGAAGAAGAAGCAGCCCGCAAGGCCGCCGAAGAAGTAGTAGCCCGCAAAGCTGCCGAAGAAGAAGCAGCCCGCAAAGCAGCCGAAGAGGAAGCAGCCCGCAAGGCAGCCGAAGAGGAAGCAGCCCGCAAGGCTGCTGAGGAAGAAACTGCACGTAAAGCTGCCGAGGAAGAAGCAGCCCGCAAAGCCGCTGAAGAGGAAGCAGCTCGCAAAGCTGCTGAAGAGGAAGCAGCCCGCAAGGCAGCCGAAGAGGAAGCAGCCCGCAAGGCCGCTGAGGAAGAAACTGCACGTAAAGCTGCCGAAGAAGAAGCAGCCCGCAAAGCTGCTGAGGAAGAAGCAACCCGCAAAGCAGCCGAAGAGGAAGCAGCCCGCAAGGCCGTCGAAGAAGTACAGAAAGATGCCGCGACCGAGGAAACACCGGCTGCCGCAGAAGAATCCAAAGAAGGATACAGCAAGTATACAAACAAAAAACTCGAGCCCTACGTACCTCAGAAACTCATCCGTTCCAGAGGACGTATGTTCAATCCGGTTTCGAAAACGGATGCTGAACCCGTTTTGGCTCCGGCTCCTTCCGCAACGGAAATTGTTCCGGCACCGCCTGTATCCGTATCTTCCGTAATCGCGACTGCTGCCGACGAGGGAACAAAGAAGACGGAAGAAAAAAGAACATCTTCGGAAGAAACGGCAAAGAAAGCAGAAGAGATTAAGACTGCTGCCAACGAGGCAACGAAGAAGTCGGAAGAAGCGAATAAAGCTTCCGAAGAAGTTTCAGGAAAAACTGCCGAAGAAGCCAACAGGAAGCCTTTCGAAGAAAGAAAGCGCACAGATTATATTAAGAATCCTCTGCCCGGACCCCGTCCGCATGTCAGCAGAGAACTTGTATTTGATTACGATCCGTCCGACGACGAGATGGACTTCGATTTGAAGGATCTCGACGGCAAGGACTTTTACGATATTTAAAATATTTTTCAGGAGGAAAGTATTATGGCCGCTTCCGGAAACGGAAGAAAGAGCAGTTCCGGTGCAAGAAGTACTGCTGCGAAGAAGACAACTTCAAGAAGCACTTCTTCAAGGAGTAGCGCAAAGAAAAGCACCGCTGCCAAATCCTCATCAAAAAAACAGAATAACAAAGTCGAAGAAGTTGAATTCGCCTATAAACTCGAACTCATTCTTTTGGCGGTTATAGCACTGCTGATTTTTATTTTCCTTTGCGTGATTAAAGTAATTCACGGAGGAACGCATAACAATTTAGGAGATTTTATTCGTCTTTTCTTTACCGGTGTTTTCGGAATCTCCGCATATTATTTACCGATTGCGTCCATCGCAGGAATTGTTTTGTTTTACTTTTTTGAAAAAGATAAAAGCTTTTATCTGCGATTCGCCGCAGTATTGATTCTGATGCTTGTATTCGGAATCTTTGCCCATCTTTTTACCTTCGGAGACCTGGAAACCTATGTTGGGACGAAGGGCTGGGGAAAAGTATTTTACGATGCACACGCGGGCGGCGGCTGGTTCTTCGGCGCAATTACGATGTTATTCATGTCCTTAATTGGCAGAGTCGGCAGTGTGTTTGTCGGTGTCATTCTGACACTGGTAGGCCTCGGAATCTTTGTGGTACCTTATATTCCGTCGATTGTCGAGTATGCACAGAACCGTCCCGAAGAAGATGACGACGAAGACGATTATGAAGAAGACGACGATGAATCCGATTATCGCGGGAAACAGATGCGTGTCCGTGATCTTGTTCGTAAAAACGACAGAGTGCAGGAAAACCCCAGGACTTTAAGCCAGACTTCCGTAGACCATGATTTAAGCAAACTGAAACGGCAGAAGGAAGAAGAGGCCGAACGCAGACCGATTCGGGAAAGAAACGATGAGGACGGGGAAGAGAAAAAAGGTCTTCATTTAATGAATTCCTCCGTTCCGGTCTTCAAAAAACGCATCGAAGAGGAAACGGTTAAAGCTCCCGAGGTGAAAAAACCCGAAAGCAAGGATATCCATACGATTGATTTGCCGAACGACGATACAGGCGATTCCGGTGAAGACTGGATTCGTCCCGTAAACCGTTTTGATGATACGAAGCCCGACACGGCACCTATGCCGGTTGTAAAGGTTGCCGCAACTTTGGCAGCCCAGACTCCCGCACCTTTAAGAGCGAGTGCTCCCGAAACACCGGTTCCCGCGGAAGGCCCCGTCATTGGCGACGCTCCCGCATCGACAACGGTTCATTTAAGAAGCCGTGACAATGCCGGTTTAAGCAAGAATTTAAGCGATTTTGATACGCCGGCTAAGGCAGCGGGAAAACCTGCCGCAAAATACAGACTTCCTTCCGTTGATCTTTTGAAAAAGAGCGAAAAGAAGGGCAAAAAGGATGACCATAAAACGCTGGAAGAAACCGCAAGACGTCTGGAGGAGACGCTTGAAACGTTCGGTGTCAAGGTTCATGTAACCGACTATTCCAAGGGCCCTGCGGTTACCCGTTATGAGTTACAGCCGGAAATGGGCGTTAAGGTAAGTAAAATCGTTTCCCTTGCGGACGACATTAAATTAAACCTTGCAGCCGCCGATATTCGTATCGAGGCACCGATTCCCGGAAAGCAGGCTGTCGGTATCGAAGTTCCCAATGAGGAATCCTCCGCGGTTTCCTTAAGAGAACTGTTTGAATCCGAAGAATTTAAGAACTTTAAATCCAATATCACATTTGCGGTCGGTAAGGATATTGCAGGTCAGGTGGTTGTAACCGATCTTGCAAAGATGCCTCATATGCTGATAGCGGGTGCTACCGGTTCCGGTAAGTCCGTATGTATCAATACTCTGATTATGAGTATTCTTTACAAGGCTCATCCGGACGATGTAAAGATGATTCTGATTGACCCGAAGGTGGTTGAACTTTCCGTATACAACGGCATTCCTCATCTTTTAACCGAGGTCGTAACCGATCCGAAGAAAGCTTCCGCAGCACTTCAGTGGGGCGTTAACGAAATGACCGAGCGATATAAGAAATTCGCCGATCAGGGAGTAAGAGACCTGAAGGGATACAACGAAAAAGCACTTTCCCAGCCAGCCGATACTCCGCAGGAAGACCGTCTTACCAAGATGCCGCAGATTGTCATCATCGTCGACGAGCTTGCCGATTTGATGATGGTAGCGGGAAAAGAAGTAGAGGAAAGCATCTGCCGTCTGGCACAGCTTGCCCGTGCAGCCGGCATTCACTTAATCATTGCGACACAGCGTCCTTCCGTGGACGTCATCACCGGTCTGATCAAAGCCAATATGCCGAGCCGTATCGCGTTCTCCGTATCCTCCGGTATCGATTCCAGAACAATTCTGGATTCCAACGGTGCAGAGAAGCTGCTTGGTAAGGGTGATATGTTATTCTTCCCGCAGTGGCTTAACAAACCGAATCGTGTGCAGGGTGCATTCGTTTCGGATGAAGAAGTGTCGGATGTGGTTGATTTTATTAAAAACCAGGGAATCTGTTCTTCCTATCAGACCGAATTCCCGACCGAAGTTGCAAGCAGCATTTCCGGAGGCACGGCGATGGCGGCACCTGCGGACGGCAAGGATGAATACTTTGCGGAAGCCGGACGCTTCGTAATCGATAAGCAGAAGGGCTCCATCGGTATGCTGCAGAGAATCTTTAAAATCGGCTTTAACCGAGCTGCCAGAATCATGGACCAGCTCGAAGAAGCCGGCGTTGTGGGACCGGAAGAAGGAACCAAACCGAGAAGAATTCTTATGGACGCGGCTCAGTTTGAAGAGTATCTGCAGTCCATGTAGATAAGTAACAAAAAGTGTATGTAAGAAGAAAGGGTATGCGATGAAAACAGACATTCAGATTGCACAGGAAGCAACAATGAAGCCGATTACCGAGGTTGCCGAGAAACTCGGAATCACCTTTGACGAACTGGAATTATACGGAAAGTATAAGGCTAAAATTTCCGACGATTATTTAAACCGTATCAAGGATCGTCCGAACGGAAAGCTTATACTTGTTACCGCAATTAACCCGACTCCCGCGGGAGAAGGTAAAACAACTACAACTGTAGGTCTTGGCCAGGCGTTCGCAAAACTGAACAAAAATGCCATCATCGCACTTCGCGAGCCCTCTTTGGGACCCTGCTTCGGTATCAAGGGCGGTGCCGCAGGCGGCGGATATGCACAGGTTGTTCCGATGGAGGATTTAAACCTTCACTTCACCGGTGACTTCCATGCAATTACAACCGCAAACAATTTGCTTGCTGCAATGCTCGATAACCACATTCAGCAGGGCAACCAGCTCGGCATCGATACCAGAATGGTAGTATGGAAAAGATGCCTTGATATGAATGACCGTGCTCTTCGTAACGTTGTCATCGGCCTCGGCGCCAAAGCAGACGGTGTTGTAAGAGAAGATCACTTCTGCATTACCGTGGCTTCCGAAATCATGGCTGTTCTCTGCCTTGCAGATGATATGGATGATTTAAAGGCAAGACTCGGCAGAATCATCGTAGCATACAACTTTGAAGGAAAGCCCGTAACCGCTGCGGATCTCGGTGCAGTCGGCGCCATGGCGGCTCTTTTAAAGGATGCGTTAAAGCCCAACTTAATTCAGACACTGGAAAATACACCGGCCCTCGTTCACGGCGGACCGTTTGCGAATATCGCTCACGGATGCAACTCCGTAAGAGCTACCAAGGCAGCTTTGAAAATGGCTGATTACTGCATCACGGAGGCAGGCTTCGGTGCCGATCTCGGTGCAGAGAAGTTCCTGGACATCAAATGCCGTATGGCCGGCTTAAAACCCGATGCCATCGTGCTTGTTGCAACCATCAGAGCCTTAAAGTATAATGGTGGGGTTGCAAAAACGGATCTCGTTCCCGAAAACCTCGAAGCTTTAAAGAAGGGTATCGTGAACCTCGAGAAACATATCGAGAATCTTCAGAAGTACGGTGTACCCGTAGTGGTAACCCTGAATTCCTTCGTAACCGATTCTCCTGCAGAAACCGCATTTGTGAAGCAGTTCTGTGAAGAAAGAGGCTGTGATTTCGCACTTTCCGAAGTTTGGGAGAAGGGCGGAGAAGGCGGTATCGAACTTGCGAAAGCGGTTCTGAATACCCTTGAAACCAAGGAAAGCCATTATCATTCCATTTATACCGACGATTTGTCTCTTACCGAAAAAATCGAAACGATTGCAAAAGAGATTTACGGTGCAGACGGCGTAAATTATTCCGATGCGGCAAAGAAGCAGCTTAAGAAACTGACAGAGCTCGGTTTCGGAAACTTCCCGATTTGCGTTGCAAAGACACAATATTCCTTATCCGACGATCCTTCCAAACTCGGAAGACCGACCGGTTACAATATTGAGGTCAGAGAAGTTTACGTTTCCGCTGGTGCTGGCTTCGTGGTTGCCATTACCGGACAGATTATGACCATGCCCGGACTTCCCAAGGTTCCCGCGGCTCTCAGCATCGATGTTAACGAAGAGGGTAAAATTACCGGATTGTTCTAATCCGAAGAAGAGGTACCGTTATGTATCAGATTATTGACGGAAAAGCAATTTCCACACAACTGAAAGATGAATTAAAAGAGCGCGTAAGCGCTCTTAAGGAACAGGGAAAGCAGCCCTGCCTTGCGGTGATTTTAGTGGGAGAGGATCCCGCCTCCACCGTATATGTCGGCAATAAGAAAAAAGCCTGTGAATACATCGGAATCAAATCCTTATCCTATGAACTGCCCGAGTCAACGACACAGGAAGAACTTCTTGCGTTAATCGGAAAGTTAAATGACGATGATTCCGTGAACGGCATTTTGGTTCAGCTGCCCCTTCCGAAACATATTGATGAAGATGCGGTCATTCAGGCGATTTCTCCGAAAAAGGACGTGGACGGTTTCCATCCCCAGAGCGTCGGTGCACTTTGCATCGGCCAGCCCGGTTTTGTTTCCTGTACACCCGCCGGTATTATCGAATTACTGAAAAGAAGCAATATCGAAATTGCAGGTAAGGAATGCGTGGTAATCGGACGAAGCAATATCGTCGGGAAACCCATGTCTTTATTGATGCTTCGTGAGAATGCAACCGTCACAATCTGCCATTCCAAAACCCGTGATTTAAAAGAAGTGGCCCGTCGTGCGGATATTCTGATTGTTGCCATCGGAAAACCGAAGATGATTACCGCCGAATATGTCAAAGAGGGCGCCGTTGTCATTGATGTGGGCATTCATCGTCTGGAAGGAAAGAAACTCTGCGGCGACGTTGATTTTGACGATGTAGCACCGCATACCAGTGCCATTACACCGGTTCCCGGAGGTGTTGGTCCCATGACCATTGCAATGCTGATGAAGAACTGTGTAGACGCAGGAGAATAAAATTATGAAATGTCCCAAGTGCGGATCCACAATTGAAGACGGAATGTTTCTGTGCAGCAAATGCGGCTATGAGATTAATTATGTGCCGGATTACGAACCGGAAATCGAGACGAAGATTGAAAGATCTTTAAGCAAGGTTGCTTCCGGTGTCAGCGAACAGAAAGCCGGTCAGAGAAAAGCCTCGAATCCTGCAAAGAAAAGCCAGGGCGGATCAAAGACTTCGGCGGGGAAGGCTTCCGGACGAACTTCCGGATCCGGCTCAAAACCGGGCAGCAAATCCGGTTCCAGACCGGGTGCAAAACCTTCCGGATCGAAAGCTTCCGGACATGCGGCAAAACCCGCTTCGAGGCCTGTTACGAAGAGCAATGAAGGCGAACTCGATGAAGAACTGCTCAGAAGGTACGGTCTCGACGATCATACATCCAGACTTCCGACGCAGGAGATTCCCGTGGAAGAAATCAAGAAGCGCATTCCGACGCAGGAAATCGATCAGAACAGCATTCGCAGTATTTCCGGGGATGCAAAGAAGAAAAAAAACGGAACCGGTGGGGCAGCGAACAGACCCGCCACAAAGACGAAACCGGGTGCGAAACCTGCCGCGAAGACTGCAGAAAAACACGCTCCCAAGAAGAGTGAATTCGATGACGAATTTGATGATGATTTCTGGGATGTGGAGGAAGCACTGGATTTCTCCGGAGCAGGAAAGTTTTTTGCCGGTTTAAGAGACAATGTTGCGGCAAGAATCATTGCCATCATAGTGGCTGTTGTGGTGATTGCACTCGGTGCGGTTATCGGTATCAATATTTACAAGAACGTTAAGAAAAACAGTTTTGAATACAAATACGAGCAGGCCGTAAAGGCTTACGATGCAGGTGATTATGCTCATGCGGTAACATACATGGAGCAGGCATCCGTCATGAAGCCGAAGGAACTTTCCCTTCAGTATCAGCTTGCGGAATACTACCAGAAAAACAACCAGACACAGAATGCCATTCTGACCTACCGAAACATTATCCGTGATTTTGATTCGGATATCATTGTGGCTTACACGAAGTTGTTTGCGATTTACGAAAGTGTCGGCGATTTTGAATCGATCAACAAGGTACTCGGAGAATGCACCGATCAGACGATTGTTACACAGTTCCAGCAGTACTTGGCGGATCCTCCGGAATTCTCCATGGCACCCGGAGCATATGACGATCCGATTTATTTGAAAATCAATGCCAATACGACCGGAAAGGTTTATTACACACTGGACGGAAGTACCCCGGACAATGAATCTTTGGAATACACGACCCCGCTGTATCTCGAAAAAGGAGCATTCTTCATCCGTGCTATTTATATTAACAGCTACGGACTGATGTCACCGGTGGCGGAAGGCGATTTTTCCATCAATGTCCAGACACCGGATCCGCCGGAAGTGAATCTGGATTCCGATGAATACGATAAGCCGGAAATCATTATCGTTGAAGCTCCGGAAGACTGTGTGGTTTATTACACAACCGACGGAAGCGAGCCTACCAAGGACAGCAACATATACAAGAATCCGATTCTTATGCCGATCGGATCGAGTGTATTTATGTTTGTAACCTATAACTTTGATGACGTTCCGTCGGAAGTTCTCGAAAGGGATTATGTATATAAGCCGGATGAAAGCGTGGTATCGGCTGCGATGGCTGCGGATATTGCAAAGGCTTACCGTATCTCCCTGGGCGGTAACGTGGATGAGGAAGGTAATGTTTCGACTCCTCCGGGAAGACTGCTTTTCCTTACGGAATATGCAATCGATATCCGCGGTACGGTATATTATGTCGTAAACGAATACTTCCAGGATCTGTATTCCGGTTCCATGGCAAAGACAAATTATTCGGTCTATGCCGTCAATTCAAAGGATCCGGGCGATTACGGAGTCCTTACCCAGAGGGAGAACGGAGATTACGTATATCAGAGAGTATCTCCGTAAAATGTATAAAAGTAATGTATGTAGGAAAGGAAAAGAAAGAAATGTACAAGATTCTTGAAAGCAAAGAACTGGCTTCGAACATTCACGAATGGGTCGTTGAAGCACCGCGTGTTGCAAACAACTGCCTGCCGGGACAGTTCGTTATCGTTCGCTCCCATGCAGACGGTGAAAGAATTCCCTTAACCATTTGCGATTATGACCGCGAGAAGGGAACCGTTACCATCGTAGTCCAGGTAATCGGCGAAGCAACCTATCGTATGCTCGGATTGAAAAAAGGAGATTATTTCCATGATTTTGTAGGTCCCCTGGGACGTCCTTCCGAGTTTACGGAAGAAGATTTGGAAAGCCTTAAAAACAAGAAGATTCTCTTCGTTGCCGGCGGACTCGGAACCGCTCCCGTTTATCCGCAGGTAAAATGGCTGCACGAGCACGGCATTGATGCCGATGCCATCGTCGGAGCAAAGACAAAAGATCTTGTGATTATGGAAAAAGAGATGTCCAAGGTCTGCGGAAATCTTTATATCACCACGGATGACGGATCCTACGGAAGAAGCGGTATGGTTACCAAGGTTCTGGAAGACTTATATGCGGAAGGCAAGCAGTATGATGTCTGCGTAACCATCGGACCGATGATTATGATGAAGTTTGTCTGTCTCTTGACCAAGAAGTTAAATCTTCATACCATTGTTTCCATGAACCCGATTATGGTAGACGGAACCGGCATGTGCGGTGCCTGCCGTTTGAAGGTTGGCGACGAAATCAAGTTCGCATGCGTGGACGGACCGGAGTTTGACGGACATCTGGTTGATTTCGACGGCGCAATGAAGAGACAGCTTATGTATAAAACCAAAGAAGGAAGAGCATATCTTGCGGCAAAAGAGGGAGATACCCATCACGGCGGCTGCGGAAACTGCGGAGGTGACAAATAATGGACGTAATGAAGAAAGTACCCATAAGAGAACAGGATCCCAAGGTACGTGCCACAAACTTTGAAGAGGTATGTCTTGGCTATTCCAAAGAAGAAGCCATGGATGAGGCTTCCAGATGCTTAAACTGCAAGAATCCCCTGTGTGTACAGGGATGCCCCGTATCCATTCATATTCCGGATTTTATATCCAAGGTAAAAGAAGGGGATTTCGAAGGCGCATATCGTGTCATTAACGAATCTTCATCCCTTCCCGCTGTCTGCGGACGTGTTTGTCCCCAGGAGACCCAGTGCGAAGGCAAGTGCGTAAGAGGAATCAAGGGCGAGGCCGTATCCATCGGTAAACTCGAAAGATTCGTTGCGGACTGGGCATTTGAAAATGATATTCATCCGACTTTAAACGTGGAAAAGAACGGTAAGAAAGTTGCCGTAATCGGTTCCGGTCCTTCCGGACTTTCCTGCGCAGGCGATCTTGCAAAAATGGGATATGAAGTAACCGTATTCGAAGCACTTCACGAGTTCGGCGGCGTTTTAGTTTACGGAATTCCCGAATTCCGTCTTCCCAAGGAACGTGTCGTAGCAAAAGAAATCGAGAACGTAAAGGCTCTCGGTGTAAAATTCGAGAATAACGTAATCATCGGAAAGAGCGTTACCATTGAAGAACTGATGGAGAAAGAAGGCTTTGATGCGGTATTTATCGGTTCCGGTGCCGGACTTCCGAAGTTTATGGGAATCCCCGGTGAGAATGCATCCGGTGTATTCTCCGCAAACGAGTATTTAACCAGAAGCAACCTGATGAAGGCCTTTGACGAAAACTCCTCCACACCGATTATGATCGGTAAAAAGACCGTAGTTGTCGGCGGCGGTAACGTTGCGATGGATGCCGCAAGAACCGCATTAAGACTCGGTTCCGAAGTTTATATCGTATATCGTCGTTCCGAAGCGGAACTTCCCGCCAGAGTGGAAGAAGTTCATCATGCGAAGGAAGAAGGTATTATTTTCAATCTTCTTACCAATCCGGTTGAGATTCTTGAAGATGAGAACGGATGGGTGAAAGGGATCAAGTGCATCCGCATGGAACTCGGCGAACCCGATGCTTCCGGCAGAAGAAGACCCGTGGAAGTTCCCGGCAGTGAATTCGTAATTGACTGTGACGTCGTTATCATGTCACTCGGTACTTCTCCGAATCCTTTGATTTCCTCTACCACAAAGGGACTTGAAATCAACGGAAGAAAGTGCATTATCGCGCGAGAAGACGGTGCCACCACCAAAGAAGGCGTTTACGCCGGCGGTGATGCGGTTACCGGAGCAGCAACGGTTATTCTTGCCATGGGTGCAGGCCGTGCCGCTGCAAAGGGAATTGACGAGTATTTAAGCAAGTAAAATATCAAGAGATTGAGGAATTAATATGCCCTGGTGTCCGAAGTGCAGAAATGAATATCGAGAGGGATTTACGGTTTGCGCCGACTGTGGCGTGGAACTGGTGGATGTGCTCGGTGAGGAAGAAATCGAAAAAGAGACTTTTGTCACCATCCCTTTCCATGAAGTAAAAAATGTCATTGAATTTCTCGAGTCTGCGGGAATCAAAGGCGTAGGCCAGATTGACAACGAAGACGGTACGGTTGCATTAACCATTGACGATAATCAGCGCAAGAAAGCTTCCCGTGCGGTAAAATCATACGCGGAAGCCCGTACCGAAGAACTTGTCGAGAAAAAGAAAGAAGAAATTCTTGGGGCCCGTCGCAAGGAAGAAGAGGAAATAAAAGAGGCCGAGAAAAAGAAAAAAGGCAAGGACAAAAAGAAGGACTTCGAGGAAAAACTCGAAGAGGAAGAAAACGAGGAAGAAGCCGAAAAAGAAGCAAAAAAAGAGGTTGGGGAAGACGAAGGACCTGCGTTCAAATCTTCGAAGGAGAAAGCAGACGATGCAAGGAATTCCGCAATCGCCTTAATTGTGGTAGGTGTCATCGGACTCGTTTTCGAAGCACTGGTAGTATTTCATGTGCTTCCGCTTCAGATTAACGGAGTGGCCGGAGCCGTTTTATATGGTTTTATGGCGTTGGTTTTCCTTGTTCTTTTAGTCAGCGGAGTTTTATCGATTTTCACCGCAAAGCGCCTTCGCGGCGCCATTGTGGAGGAGGAGAATCACACGGACGAAGTTGTAAAATTCTGCAGGGAAAATGCAGTCGACTTTGTTACCAAGATGGTTCCCGAATCAAAGGATGAAAACGATGAAAGTGCGTATTTTAGCCGGATCGGACTTTTAAAGATGTTAATCCGCAGAGAAGACCGGTTCAAAGACATTGAGGATGATGTGCTCGATAACATTCTCGATGAGAACTATGCCGAAATCTTCGGCCGCAAGTCATGAATATCACCGTATTCTGTGTCGGTAAAATCAAAGAAAGTTTTTACCGTGACGCAATCGGTGAGTATTCCAAACGGCTTTCCAAATACTGCAAATACAGTATAGTCGAGGTGCCCGACGAGGAAACTCCGGATCGTGCATCCGCTTTGGAAGAAGAAAAAATCAAGCGGATCGAAGGCGCGAGAATTTTGAAAAAGATTCCGGACAATGCCTATGTAATTGCACTTTCCATCGACGGAAAGCGTAAGGACAGCGTCCGGTTTTCGAAGGATTTAAGCGATCTTTTCACAGGCGGAAAGAGCGAAATTGCCTTCGTAATCGGCGGATCCTTGGGACTTAGCGAGGAAGTTTTAAAACGTTCGGACGAGAAACTCAGTTTTTCCGACATGACGTTTCCGCATCAGCTGATGCGCCTGATTTTGTCCGAACAGATTTACAGAGCCTTTCGCATTATGAAGGGCGAGCCGTACCATAAGTAAAAGAATCACCGACTGCAGGGAGGAATGTATCATGAGAATGTATGACTTGATCATGAAGAAACGTAACGGTATGGCATTATCCGAAGAGGAAATACGTTTTATTATTGACGGCTATACAAAAGGAGAGATCCCGGATTATCAGATGTCTGCCTTTACCATGGCCGTCTTTTTTCAGGGTATGGACAGCAAAGAAACACTTGCCTTAACCATGGCAATGGCACAAAGCGGCGACATGCTTGATCTGTCTGAAATCCCCGGAATTAAATGTGATAAGCATTCGACGGGAGGCGTGGGAGACAAAACATCCCTTACCGTGATTCCGCTGGTTGCTTCTTTCGGGCTGATAACGGCAAAAATGAGCGGCCGCGGTCTCGGACACACGGGAGGAACCGTTGACAAACTCGAGAGTTTTCCCGGATTTCACACGGAACTTTCGGGCGATGATTTTATCCGTCAGGTTAAAGAAATCGGGATTGCCCTTGTGGGACAAAGTGCGGACCTTGCCCCTGCCGATAAAAAGTTATATGCGCTTCGCGACGTGACCGCAACGGTCGATAATATTTCACTGATCGCCTCTTCCATTATGAGCAAGAAACTCGCTGCCGGAGCGGATTTGATCCTGCTTGACGTCAAGACCGGAAGCGGAGCTTTTATGAAAACGCTTGAGGATTCGAAAGAACTGGCAAGACAGATGGTTACCATCGGAAACGGAGCCGGAAGAAAAACGATTGCAACGATTACCGATATGGATCAGCCTCTCGGCAATGCCATCGGAAATGCACTTGAAGTCAAAGAAGCAATTGATGCGCTTCGCGGATGTGCACCTGCGGATTATACCGAACTGATTTATACGTTTACGGAAGAATTTCTGCTCGCAACCGATCTTGCCAAGACCAAAGAAGAAGCAAAGAAAATGGTCGATGAGAAAATCGCAAACGGAGAGGCACTGGATAAATTCGCTCAGTTTGTCGAAGCCCAGGGCGGAAATCCCGATGATGTATATCACTACGAGAACCTTCCCAAGGCAAAATACACAGCCGAGATTAACGCATCCGAAGAAGGGTATGTAAACCGGATTCAGTGCGACGAAATCGGCATCTGTGCGATGTTGCTCGGAGGCGGAAGAGCGAAGAAGGAAGACGTGATTGACCCGGCTGTCGGTTTTATCCTTCATAAGAAAAAAGGCGATTATGTCAAAGCAGGGGAAAGCCTTGCAACCATGCATTATAACAGTGATACCTATCCGGCTGAGGTGGAGAAGAGGTTCCTTGCGGCATATACCATATCCGAAGAAAAACCCGAATTAAACCCGCTTGTTTACGAAGTGATATCCTGAGAGGATTGTGAATGGATCAAAGAACCGTAACTTACAGAATTGAGATGCCTGCCGAACAGATGCGTGATATTTTCGGCGAAGGGGATGCCTATATCAAGCAAATTGAAGACCGGCTGCATGTTGCCATCATTGACCGTGACGGTTTTGTGTCGGTTATCGGCAAAGATCCCGAGGCAAAGAAGGCTGTTGCACTTTTGTCCGAACTGACCGAACTGTCCGCAAAAGGAGTCGGGGCTACACAGCAGAGAATCGATTACGGCATTGAAATGACGAAAGAGAATAAAGAACATGTTTTAACATCCATGGAAGGTGACGTCATCTGCCATACGGTGAACGGTAAGGCCGTAAAACCAATGACTCTTGGCCAGAAACAGTATGTGGATGCCATTCGCAAAAACATGATTGTTTTCGGACTCGGACCGGCAGGTACCGGTAAAACCTATCTTGCCATGGCCATGGCAATTACGGCATTTAAAAACGAGGAAGTCGGAAGAATCATTTTAACCAGACCCGCAATCGAAGCCGGTGAGAAACTCGGATTTCTTCCGGGGGATATGCAAAGTAAAATCGATCCCTATCTGCGTCCTTTGTATGATGCACTGTATCAGATTATGGGTGCGGATGCGTTTATCAGGAATACGGAAAAGGGGCTGATTGAAGTCGCTCCCTTAGCCTATATGCGAGGCAGAACGCTTGACAATGCGTTTATTATTTTGGACGAAGCGCAGAATACAACGCCTGCGCAGATGAAAATGTTTTTGACCCGTATCGGATACGGTTCGAAGGTCATCGTTACCGGTGACTCCACACAGAAGGATTTGCCGAAAGATGCGGTTTCCGGACTGGACGTTGCGGTAAAGGTGGTTTCCGGAATCGATGATATTGCAATCTGCAAGCTTTCGGGCAGGGATGTCGTAAGGCATCCGCTGGTGCAGAAAATCGTTAACGCATACGAGAAATACGAAGAGAAAAACGTCAAAAGAAACAAGAAAAAAGCACCCGTTGCAAAAATCGTAAAGAACAGGGATAAGAATTAAATGCTGGTTTTCATGGATAACGAAACCGAATATGCGCCCGGATTTGATTTGGAAAAACTTTCGGGGGAAGTGGCACAGTTCATTCTGAAAGAAGAGAACTGTCCTTTTGAATGCGAAATCAATCTTACGGTGACCGATAACGAAGGAATCCGTGCCGTAAATAAAGAGTTCCGCGAGATTGACAAAGAAACGGACGTGTTGTCTTTCCCGGCGTTTGATTTTACGAATGCGGGAGAGTTTGGGTTTTATAAAAGCCCTGAATTTGAAAGTAATGTAAATCCCGATACCGGCAATTTTATGCTCGGAGATATCATGATATCGAAGGACAGAGTCATTGCCCAGGCAGAAGAGTACGGACATTCCGAAAAGCGCGAATTCGCCTTTTTGGTGGCACATTCCGTGCTACATTTAATCGGCTACGATCACATGACCGAAGAGGATGCCGCGGTGATGGAAGCAAAACAGAAAGCGTATCTGGATGCGCTCGGTATCAAAAGAGAATAATCTGTCAGGAACCTGCAAATGAGTAAAAAGAAACAGACAAAAAGCATAGCCGGCTCGATACTGTTACAGGGCGGAATCCTTGCCATAGCCGGTATTGTCGCAAGAGCGATCGGACTGATTCGCCGTATCCCGTTAACCAATATCATCGGCGATATGGGCAACGGATATTACGCCAATGCCTACGAAATCTATTCCATCGTTTTATTGCTGTCCTCGTATTCCCTTCCTGTTGCAATCTCAAGACTGGTTGCGTCAAGAACGGAACGCGGGCAGATTAAGAATACACAGAAGTATTTTAAGGGTGCGCTTTTGTTTGCCTTAATTTCGGGCGGCCTTTCCTGCAGCCTTGTCATGGTATTTGCGGATACGCTTGCCACCGTGGTCATGGGGGAACCGAAGTCGGCCATGGCGCTTCGCGTGCTGGCACCGACTCTTCTGATTTTTGCGGTAATGGGTGCTTTCCGCGGATATTTCCAGGGAAAGGGAACGATGGTTGTTACCGCCATTTCCCAGATTATCGAGCAGATTATTCTGGTTGCGACTTCCCTTGTTTTTGCATCGATTTTCTTTAACATCGGCGCAAAATTCGGTAACGTCATGATGGATGAAAACTTTGCACCGGCACTCGGTGCGGCAGGTGCCACCGTAGGATGCGGTCTGGGTGCACTGGCCAGTCTTTTATATGTCATGGTCAATTACCAGCTTTACGTCAAAAAGCGTGTTTCCAAGGAAATCGCACTGGATCCGACAAAGAAAACCGAATCGATGACGGTTGTCATGACCACCATTTTAATTACCGTGGTTCCGTTTATTCTAAGCACCGTTATTTATAATGTTTCGGGTATTTTAAACCAGTCAACCTACAACCACTATATGGATGCGCTCGGCGAAGTGGATTTAAAGACGCTCTGCATGGGCGTTTATTCCGGTAAATACAAGGTATTGATCAACCTTCCTGTTGCACTGGCAAACGCGATGGTTTCGGCAATTGTGCCGTCCCTTTCCGCAAGTGTTTCGAAGAACGATCACGTAACCGCAAGAATGAAAGTCGCATCGGCCATCCGTGTGACGATGATTATCACAATTCCCTGTGCGGTCGGTCTGGCCGTGCTCGGTCATCCGATTGTGGATTTATTGTTTAACGGCGAAATCGATATGGCGGCAAGAATGCTTTACATCGGAACCCTTTCGATTATTTTCTTTGCACTTTCCACGCTGGGCAACGGAATTCTGCAGGGAATCGGTAAAATCTATGTGCCGGTTATTAACGCTGCAATCGCACTTGCCGTCAACGTGCTTTCCATGCAGTTATTCCTGCGCGGATTTAAAATCGGCATATATTCGGTGGTTCTTGCAAACATGCTGTTTTCGCTCGTTATGTGCGTTTTGAATCATTTTATGATTCATAAGTTTCTGCATTACAAGCAGGAGCTGAAGCGTACGTTCATCATTCCGATGTTTTGTTCGCTCATCATGGGCGCCATCACGTTCTTAATCTACGTACTGTTTCACTTATTCCTTCCGTTCCAGGTTGCATGCATCATCGCCATCGGATTCGCCGTTGTGATTTATCTGGTGCTGATGACCGTATTCAAAGGATTTACGAAGGAAACATTTGAAGCTCTGCCGATGGGAGACAAACTGCTTCGGTTCTTCCGGCGGTTTGGTCTGTTTAAAAGGTAAAAAATATGAAACGAATTGCCATTATAGGAGGCGGTGCCGCAGGTCTGGTAGCGGCATATTATGCGAAAAAAGAAGATACATCCGTTGTTGTCTATGAGAAAAACGGAGTGGTCGGAAAAAAATTGCGTCTTACCGGAAACGGAAGATGCAATTATTCGAATGCGGATTTGTCGATTTTGCATTTCGAACATTCCAGGGGATATTCCGAGCCTGACTTCATGGATTCTTTTGCGCTGGAAGACGATTTAAAATTAATCGACAAGGTAATTACCGATGACGGAAACAATCAGTTTACCGGGTTTTTAAATGAAATCGGAATCGTAAGCTGCGAACATAACGGATATTTTTATCCGCTTTCCGAACGTGCCGGAGAAATGACGGACGTTCTTTTCGGGGCACTGAAAAGAAGAGGCGTTGATTTCAGGCTTTCTGCGCCGGTGGAGGAAATAAAGACCGATTCCGAAGGAAAATTTGTAATCGGAGAGGATCTTTATGATTCCGTGATTCTTGCCTGCGGCGGAAAAGCAGCGCCTTCCACGGGAAGCGACGGAGGCGGATACCGCCTGGCACGTTCTTTCGGACATACCGTGACTTATACGTATCCTTCCCTGGTGCCTTTGCTTGTCAGAAACCATATCACGGACGAACTTGCCGGGGTACGCGTAAAAGGCAGGGTAAAGGGATTTTACGATGATGTAAATGCCGGCTGCAACGAAGGGGAAATCCAGTTTACAAAGGATTGGATTTCGGGGATTCCCGTGCTTCAGGTAAGCCGTCGTCTGACCAGACCGATTGAGGAAAAAAGAGCGGTCTGCCTCGAAATGGATTTCTTATCCTTCCTCGGGGAAAACGAAAACGATGCCTTTTTGGAGAAACGTCTTTCAAACCTGGGAGACCTGGAACTGGATCTTTTCTTTGAAGGCATTCTGCCGGATAAACTTTACCGTTTTCTTCTTTCGGAATTCAGAAAACTGGATTATCACGAAACATTCGAAACCGATACGGATAAAGCAAGATTTCTTGATTTTATCCGTCATTACCGGATAGAGATTACCGGTCATGCGGGATTTCCGCAGGCCCAGTGTACCAGAGGCGGCGTGCTTTTGTCCGAGGTCGGTGATCATATGGAATCCTTAAAAACACCCGGTGTTTTCTTTGCGGGTGAAATGCTTGACGTGGACGGAGACTGCGGAGGATATAACCTTCAGTGGGCATATTCGAGCGGCCGCAAGGCGGGAGAAAATGCATGATTTACACCTACACGCTTTCCGTAGATCCGAATAAAGAGGAGGCTTTGCGTTCCATCGTCTGTAAAAAACTGGATGTGAAGGCAGAGGATTTAAAGGATTTTACCATTCGGAAGAAATCCATCGATGCCAGGCATAAACCTGAAATCGTCTATAATTTCACCGTTTCATTCAGGGTGAATGATACCCGTCTGGAAAAGAGAATAAAAAGAGCCGGAGCAAAGCCTGCCGAGGGAGAGAAGAAGTATGCGTTTCCCGGATTAAAAGAAGAAAGCTCTGCTTTGTATACATCAGGCGTACAAACGGGAAGTTCCCGAAAACAGCCCGTTATCGTCGGATTCGGACCGGCCGGAATGTTTGCGGCGTATGTGCTTGCGAAGGCAGGTCTTAATCCGGTTGTGCTTGAACGCGGATCAAGGATGGATGAGCGAATCATAGCGGTCAGTGCGTTTCATAAAGGCGGCGCTCTGTTAAGCAATTGTAACGTGCAGTTCGGCGAAGGCGGTGCCGGTACGTTTTCCGACGGAAAACTGAATACGGGCGTCAAAGACAGATCAGGACGCAACGAAGCCGTTTTAAGGACGTTTTATGAGTTCGGTGCGGATTTGGACATCACCTACGACGGAAGGGCTCATATGGGCACCGACGTGATTCGCAGGGTTGTGGTAAACATGCGTACGGAGATTGAACGCCTCGGCGGGACAGTCCTTTTTGACAGTAAATTTACAAGGCCTGAAATCAGGAACGGAAAAGTTACCGGTGTTTATTATGAGAATACATCTTTAAGTGCTTCGGAAGGTTCCGGGGAAGCTGGAAAGAAGACCGGTTCCGTAAATTATCTGGAAACGGACACTCTGGTTCTTGCCATCGGTCACAGTTCCAGAGATACATACGAGATGCTTCACGATGCGAAATTTTCCATGGAGGCCAAATCGTTTGCCGTGGGATTCCGTGTACTGCATGAAGCCGATTTTATCAACGAAAGTCAGTACGGAAGGGGATATCGCGAAAAATATCCGAAACTGCCGACTGCGTATTACAAACTTGCGAAAACAACGTCGTTTGACAGAAATGTCTACTCGTTCTGCATGTGCCCGGGAGGCGTCGTTGTCAATGCTTCATCCGAAGCAAACCGGCTGTGCATCAACGGCATGAGCAATAAAGCAAGAGAAGGCCTTTATTCCAATGCGGCCATCGTTTTGAATGTCGGACCGAAGGATTTTGAAAGCATGGGATATACGGGAATTCTAGCCGGGATGGAATTTCAGAGAAAACTCGAAGAAAAAGCCTACATTCTCGGAAACGGAGCCATTCCCGTACAGTTTTACCAAAGCTTTAAAGAAAACCTCACGGATGAAATCAAAAACGACAGATTCGTTTCCATGATCCGGGAAGGAATGCAGGGAAAAGCACTGTATGCAAACCTGCGGGAACTTTTCCCCGATTCCATGAATCAGGCATTCATTGAGGGAATGGAATATTTTAATACCTGTATCAGGGGATATACGGATGAGAATCCGTTGCTTGCGGGTGTGGAAGCAAGAACCAGTGCTCCGATTCGGATTCTTCGGACGGATGAATTCCAGTCACCCGACGCAGGAGGTATTTATCCCTGCGGAGAGGGCGCCGGCTATGCGGGCGGCATTATGTCAGCCGCGATGGACGGGCTTAAAGTTGCGGAAGCAATTCTTTCACGGGAACAGTAACCTTTTTCTTAATCTTTATGGGCATTCCGATGGATTTCGGGGTGCTTTTTTTGTTGTTTTGAGGTATAATGAATTGTTAATGATTAAAATCAGGTGGAATATGGGTTATCCGTTTCATTCGTAAACTGTTCAAACGGGGTAAGAGTATGGAGAAAAAAGGTAAGAAAGGTAAATTAAGAACGAAAATCCTGATCATGGTATTGTTCTTCCTTTTGCTGTTAATCGGCGTTTTTGTTTCGGTTCTGTTTTTCCATTCGAGAATCCTCACGGGACTTGTCACAAATACGAGCGGAAAACAGCAGATTGCCATTTCCAAAGTATCGGATAATACCATGAGAGCGGTAATCGATTCGTCCATTACAAGACAGAACGAACTTCAGGCTGCCATTGCGGATAATATGTTTGCCGAACTGAAAAGCAATATCCTGACCATGCAGAGTATTGCCGAGGGAATTTTTGAAGACCGGGATAAAGTTACTCCCGGAGTCATTACGCTTCCCGACCCGGCGGATGACGGAATCCCCAAGGCACAGATTATTTTCGAGGAAGGCGTGGATCCGTATACGGCAGAATATCTTCCCTACGCGGTAATCATGAACGATACCATGGTTTCCATGTATGAAAATTCCGCGACATTAAGCGACTGCTATATTGCGCTCGAAGACGGATGCCTGATTACCGTGGATGAAAACTCCGCCATTAAATATGACAAAAACGGTAACTTAATCAGCTTTCCGACCAGGGAGCGCCCCTGGTACATAGCCACCAAGGAAGCCGGAGAACTGGTTTTTTCCGGTGTGGTAGAGGACAGCCTGACCGGACAGTACTGTATCACCTGTACGGCTCCCGTTTATGCAAACGGTGAGTTTATCGGTGTGGTAGGTGCGGATTATTATATCGACGAGATGCTCGAATATACACAGGATGCGACATCGGAAGGCAGTTTTATCGCCGTAATCAATAAAAACGGGGAAGTAATTGTTGCGCCGGATAACAACGGTGTATTTACCGTGGAAACAAACAACGGAAACAGAAATGCCTGGGCTTCCTACACCAGCGGTCTGAGCGAGTTTATCCGCAAAGGACTGAAGGAGAAAACCGGTGTCGTCGTTTTAAATGTCGGCGGGAAAGACTATTACATGGTGGCTTCTCCGATGGAGACCATCGGATGGACCGTTATCAGCGTGGTGGACAAGGAATATACCGAACAGCCCACGAAGATGATGATGCAGGAATATAACGAAATCAGCAACTCTTCGAGAGGTACCTACAGGGACACCGTATCGAAAATGGTTTTGGTGTTTCTGATTGTCACCGTGGTGGTATTAATCATGGCATATATCACGGCGAAATTTGTTGCATCCAGAATCAGCCGGCCGATTGAAACCATGACGAACGAGATCATCGAAGCGGGTCAGAACGGCAAAATGTTTGAAATGAAAGACAGTTACAGAACCAAAGATGAAATCGAGGTTCTTGCGGAGGCGTTTGACGATCTTTCCCGGAAAACCAGGCAGTATATTATTGACATCACCAACATCACCGCGGAAAAAGAGCGTATCGGTACAGAGCTTGAAATCGCACAGAAGATTCAGGCGGACATGCTGCCGAATATTTTCCCTCCTTTCCCGGAACGCAAAGAATTTGACATTTTCGCATCCATGGATCCGGCCAAGGAAGTCGGCGGCGATTTCTATGATTTCTTCTTAATCGACGAGAATCACCTGGGACTTGTTATGGCGGACGTTTCCGGTAAGGGTGTTCCCGCGGCTCTGTTTATGATGATGTCCAAAATCGTTATTAAGAACTTTGCGCTTCAGGGACTGAGCCCGGCGGAAATCTTAAGACTGACGAACGACACAATCTGTGAGAACAACGATGAAGATATGTTTGTTACGGTCTGGATGGCAATTCTCGAGATTTCAACCGGTAAAATCACGGCAGCAAACGCAGGTCATGAATTCCCGGTAATCCGCACCAAAGACGGTGATTACGAAGTCTTTAAGGACAAGCACGGACTTGTTATCGGTGCCATGGAGGGCATGAAATACAAAGATTACGAAATGCAGCTGGAAAAGGGCGGAGCCATTTTCGTCTATACCGACGGTGTGCCGGAGGCAACGAGTCTTGAGAACGAACTTTACGGAATGGATCGTCTGATTACAGCAATGAACGAGAATAAGGGTAAAAGCCCGAAGAATCTGCTTCCCAAAATTCGCTCATCCATTGATGAATTCGTTGGTGAAGCGGAGCAGTTTGATGATATCACGATGCTGTGTCTCGTTTACAACGGACCGCAGGAACAGATTTGACAGATTTAACGGTAAATACAGAAAGAAGGCAATGTAATGGAAACACATTTCGAACACGAGATTTACGAGCATGAGCTGGATCTGCCGATTCGCCGGGAGATTCTCACAAAGCAGAGAATCGTGGTAAAAATCGGATCTTCCTCCTTACAGCATCCCGAAACCGGAAAGTTGGATTTAAACAAAATGGAAGTGCTGGTAAGGGAACTGTGCAACATCCGGAACAGCGGAAAAGAAGTGGTGCTGGTTACATCCGGTGCCATCAGTGTCGGAAAGAATGCGGTTCATGTAGGAAATCCGAACGAGTCCATTGAATTAAAACAGGCCTGTGCCGCAATCGGACAAAGCAGACTGATGATGGTTTATCAGAAAATTTTTGCGGAATACAACCAGGTGGCAGCCCAGGTTCTTTTGACCAAGGATGTCGTAACCAATCCAGTGAGCCGCAGAAATGCGAAGAATACCCTGGCTACACTTTTGGAACTCGGTGTAATTCCCGTCGTTAACGAGAACGATACGATTTCCACCTTTGAAATCAAGTTCGGTGACAACGATACGTTGTCCGCAATCGTAGCCTCCTTAATTCAGGCCGATCTTCTGATTCTTCTGTCCGACATTGACGGTCTTTATACCGACAACCCGCGTACAAATCCGAATGCGGAATTCATTGATACCGTGGATTCGATTACCGACGAAATCATGCATATGGGTACCGGAGACACCGGCAGCAATGTCGGAACGGGCGGCATGAATACGAAACTGCTTGCTGCGAAAATCGCAACAACGGCAGGCGCCGACATGATTATTGCGAATTCGTCCGATATCCGTATTTTACACAGAATTATGGACGGCAGACATTTCGGTACGCATTTCAAACAGCACAGAGACGAGAATTTCAATTTAATCCGGATTATGGAGGAAATTGAAGGAGAGCACTGAAACGAAGAGCTTTCGGGAAAAGAAATATGTCAGACGAAACCATAAAAAGAATTAACGAATTATATCATCTTTCCCAGACCAGACCGCTTACAGAGGATGAGTTAAAGGAACAGGGACTGCTAAGAGCCGAGTATTTAAGCGCAATTCGCGCATCCGTAAAAGGACAGTTGTCCAATGTGTCCATCGTGGAAAAAAACGGTGACATTCATCCGCTTGAGAGTCTGAAAGAGCAAAAGACAAAGCTGCGCAAAGCCTGTCTTGACAGGAGACGGGAAATCGAAAAGGAACGGTTTGAAGAAGCAGCCGGGAATCTTAAGAAAGCGCTGATTTTGCTGATCCGTGAAAAAGGAATTGAAAACGTTTTACTGTATGCTTCCAAAGACGGAGAGATTCCGACGGATCCTTTGTTCAAGGCGATAAAGGAAGCAAAGAATTCCGAAGAAAAATCCAAGGCCCCATGCATCTTCTATCCACGGGTAACTTTTGATACGATGGAGTTTATTTCCGTCGATTCCACGGAAGAATTAAAGCCAGGGAATTTCGGAGTCAGAGAACCGATGCAGGGGAAAAAATTCACACCGGATTGTAAAAACGTTTTAATCCTGCTCCCGGGACTTTCCTTTGACCGGGAGGGTCACAGAATCGGATACGGAAAAGGTTATTACGATGCCTTCCTTTCCGGACTCCCAAAGGAAACGGATTATTTTACCGTCGGTGCCTGCATGAAGGAATGCATGGCTGAGAATTTTACATGGCTTGTCGACGGAAAGATTCCGTGCGAAAAGCATGATAAAAAAGCCGATCTGATAATTGTGGTTTAAATAAGCAAAGAATAGCCGAATGGCGATAAAGAGGTAGAAAAATGGAATTAATCGAATTATGTAAAAGTGCTAAGTCCGCAAAGTATGAGATTGCCGGATTAAACGAACGCGAAAAGAATGCGGCACTGCGTTATATCGCACAGAAACTGATTGATAACAGCAAAGAAATTATCGAAGCCAACAATGTTGACCTTGATAACGGCGTGGCAAACGGTATGCATCAGGGTCTTTTGGACCGCCTTCGTCTGACACCGGAACGTATCGAGGGGATGGCGGAAGGGATCCGTCAGGTGGCCGATCTGGATGATCCCATCGGAATCACGTTATCCGATTCCAAGCGTCCCAACGGTCTGGAAATCGAAAAAATCACCGTTCCCATGGGTGTCATCGGAATCATCTATGAATCCCGTCCCAATGTGACGGCGGACGCATTTGCGCTTTGCTTTAAAGCCGGAAGCGCCGTGATTTTAAAGGGCGGCAAGGATGCCATCAATTCCAACATGGCTATCGTAAAGAGCATTCGTTTAGGTTTAATCGAAAGCGGAATCACTCCGGAAGCCATTCAGTTAATTGAAGCGACGGACCGTGAAACCACAAAGAATTTCATGCAGATGAAGGATTACGTGGATCTTCTGATTCCCCGCGGAGGTGCCGGATTAATCAAAGCAGTTGTGGAAAATTCCACGATTCCCGTAATCGAGACCGGTACCGGAAACTGCCACATCTATGTGGACGAAAGCGCCGATCAGGATATGGCCGTCGATATTATTTACAATGCGAAAACCCAGAGAATCGGTGTCTGCAACGCGATGGAATCCTTGGTTGTTCATGAATCGATTGCAAGGGAATTTCTGCCCAAAGTTTATAAGAAACTTGCCGAGAAGGAAGTGGAATTCAGAGGCGATGACGAAAGCTGCAATATTTTACCCGAAGCTTTGCATGCGACAGAAGATGATTATTATGCGGAATTCTTAGACTATATCCTTTCCGTCAAGACCGTTAAGGATGTCGGGGAAGCCATTGCATGGATTAACGAACATAATACCGGTCATTCCGATGCAATCATTTCCGAGAATCGCGAGAATCAGGAAAAGTTCCTTCAGGGTGTTGATTCCGCCTGCGTTTATGTGAATGCTTCGACACGCTTCACCGACGGATTCGAGTTCGGATTCGGTGCGGAAATCGGTATCAGTACGCAGAAACTGCATGCAAGAGGACCCATGGGCTTAAATCAGATTGTAAGTTACAAGTATTTAATCCGCGGAAACGGACAGATCCGCGAATAAAAAGATTACAGAAAGAACTCCGCGATTATCCGGAGCAAGAGATATTACCGCATGCCGGAAACATTCGAAACAAAAACCGACCGGGAAGAAGTAAAACGACAGCTTGCCTTTATCGAGGCAGGCCGTCAGTTTGTTGACGATTTAAAAACCGAATTAAAGCGTACTCCGACAGCCTGCGTTACCACATTCGGCTGTCAGATGAACGCAAGGGATTCCGAGAAAATCACGGGAATTTTAACAAATCTCGGATATGAAATCACCGAAAACGAAGATGCGGATTTTGTGCTTTTTAACACATGTACGGTTCGTGACAATGCCAACCAAAAAGTTTACGGAAGGCTCGGAACCCTGCACGGATACAAGAAAAGAAACCCGCATATGAAGATTGCAATCTGCGGCTGCATGATGCAGGAAGAAACCGCAGTGGATAAAATTCTGAATTCCTATTCCTTTGTGGATTTGATTTTCGGAACGCATAATCTTTACAAATTTCCCGAATTATTCGTACAGATGATGACAAGAGACATCACGATCGTGGATGTCTGGGAAAAGACGGATAAAATCGTCGAGGATTTACCCGTAGTACGCAAATATCCGTTTAAATCCGGCGTCAATATCATGTTTGGCTGTAATAATTTCTGTACCTACTGCATCGTTCCTTACGTACGCGGCAGGGAACGGAGCAGAGAGCCGGAAGAGATTTTGGAGGAGATTAAAAATCTCGTCGCGGACGGAGTACGGGAAGTCATGCTGCTTGGTCAGAACGTGAATTCCTACGGAAAGAATCTGGAGAGGGAAATCAGTTTTCCGGATCTGCTTCGTATGGTGGAGGAAATCGACGGACTGGAAAGAATTCGTTTTATGACATC